>Ga0207658_10000050_pt1 | contig 129714 bp, 119 predicted proteins | sample KBSS33metaG_FD_184322 | JGI IMG/M metagenome (GOLD analysis project Ga0207658, IMG submission 184322) | Switchgrass rhizosphere microbial communities from Kellogg Biological Station, Michigan, USA - KBS S3-3 metaG (SPAdes) (version 2) | ecosystem: Host-associated > Plants > Roots >... | reverse complement strand
GGTGGTATCGCTACCACGCCGGTTTTCAAGACCGGTGCCTTAAACCGCTCGGCCATCTCTCCGGGAACTGGATTGCTGCTTGCCTGGAGCGATCCCGCACGCGGTGCTCGAACGCGACTCCAAGCCGGCGATGATACCTCGCCCTGCGCCGCCGCTGAACGCCGGGGTCTCACGCACGCGCGATCGGCACGTCCACGCTGAACCGCGACCCCCGCCCGGGTTCGGAGGCCACGTGCAGAACGCAGCCGAGTTCCTCGGCCGTGCGCTTGACGATCGACAGGCCCAGACCCAGCCCTTCGCTGTGCACATCGAGTTGCTTGAACGGTTCGAAGATCGCGCCGAGCCGCTCGGAAGGAATGCCTTTGCCGGTATCGACGACTTCGATGCGCACGACGTCGCCGAGCGTGCGCGCGTCGACCGAGACGCGGCCTTTCTCGGTGTACTTGATCGCGTTGCCGACCAGATTGCCGACGATCGTCGCGAGCATGCCGGCGTCGGTCTCAACATTCGCGCTGCATGCAGCGACGTGGAATTCCAGCTCGCTGCGCTGCGCATGCGTGCGCCACGTCTGCTCGACGTGGGCGAGCACATCGGCGACGGCCACGGTCTGCAACCTCGGGCCGTCCGAGCGCGAGGCTTCGGCGAGGTGGTCGAGATCGCTCGCCAGACGTTCCGCTGCGCGCATGCCGACGGCGGCCATCTTGAGATCGCCGGGGTCGGCGCTGTTCGACTGATAGTGCTCCAACGCCATCATCATCAGCTGCAGCGGCTGCTTCAGATCGTGCCCGGCGACGGCCATGATGCGGGCGTGGTGCCGGTGCATGCGTTCGGCGCCGGCGAGCGCCTTGCGCAGCTCCAGTTGCGCCATGGTCTGGCGTGCCAGGGCCTGCAGGATTGCGCGCTGCTCGGGCGTCAATTGGCGCGGGCGGGTATCGAGCACGCAAACCGATCCCAGCGCATGCCCCTCGGCCGTGCGCAGCGGCGCGCCAGCGTAGAAGCGGATGTGCGGCGCGCCGGTCACGAGCGCGAGCGCCCGGAAGCGCGGGTCCTGTGCGGTATCCGGAATCTCGAAGATGCCCTGCTGCAGCATGGCGTGCGCACAGATCGAATCGTCGCGGCGCGTCTCGCGCACCTCGACCCCGATCTTCGATTTGAACCACTGGCGCTGGCTGTCGACCAGGCTGATCGCCGCCATCGGCGTGGCGCACACGTGCGCGGCGATCCGCGTGATGTCGTCGAACGCCGGTTCCAGCGGCGTGTCGAGGATCGAATACGCGTGCAGCGCCGCAAGGCGCTCGCCCTCGCCGGCCGGCATCGGCGGATCCGCTACGATTGGCGATGTCATCAACGCGCTCCCTTCCCGATCGCTGCGAGCGAGCCGCGATCGAGTTTAACCCCGCATCCGCGTCCGCGCCGTTATAACTCAGCCGGATGCCCGTGACGTCTTGCGGCGCTTTGCCGTACGCTTCCCCCATGGGGGAACCGAAAACCGACGAGGAACTGATGCTCGCTTACGCCGGAGGCGACTTGCTCGCTTTCGAGATGCTCTACCGGCGCCATCGCGGCATGTTGTACCGCTTCCTGCTGCGCAACCTGCGCCAGCGCGCCGATGCCGATGAGCTGTTCCAGGAGACCTGGAGCCGGCTGATCGCAGCGCGCGAGCGCTACCGTCCGGAGGCGAAGTTCACGACGTGGCTGCTGCAGATCGCGCACAACCTCGTCATCGATCGTTTCCGCCGCCAGCGCCCGCAAGCCTCGGCCGAAGAAACCGAGACGGTGCTGCGCAACCTGGACGCCCCCGAATCCGAGCAGCCCGAGCGCTCGCTCAGCGAATTCGAGCAGCGCCGGCGCCTGCAGCTCGCGCTGGAAGAGCTGCCCGAAGAACAGCGCGTCGCTTTCCTGCTGCGTATCGAAGGCGGCCTCGGCCTCGACGAAATCGGCGAGATCACCGGCGCCGGCCGCGAGACCGTGAAGTCGCGGCTGCGCTATGCGCTGGCGCGTATCCGCGCGAGGTTCGCGAAGTGAACACGCCGCGCAAGCCCGACGACGATCTCGACCGCCTGCTTGCCGACGACGGCGGCGAACTCGGCGCGTTGTATCGGCGGCTGCCGCGCATGGAGCCGCCGCGGCGGCTAGATCGCAACGTGCTGGGCGAAGCCGCGCGCGCCATTCATGGCCGGCCGCCGCGCCGTCAGCGCTGGATGGTCGGCCTCGGCTCCGCCGCCGGCATCGTGCTGGCGGCGGGCGTTGCCTGGCACGTCGGCCAGGATGCGTTGCATCAGCAATCGTACGAACCGGCACGCAGCGCGCCGACCTATGTGCCGGTGCAGCCGCTGGACGAATCCGCGCGGCGCAAGCACGACAACGCTCCGGCTGCGACCGATGCGATGGCGCCGCCGCCGGCCCCTGCGCCGGCGGCGCCGGCCGCTGCGGCGCCGATGGAGTTCCAGCACCGCCGCTCGGCTCCGCCGGTCGACAAAGCGAAGAAGGAAGTCGCTCCGGCGGCGCAGTCCGCACCGCCTCCGATGGCCGCAGCCGCCCCACCGCCGCCACCGGCGGTATCGACGCCGAGCGAACCGTTTTCGTCCGCCGACAAATCCGCCGCTGCAACGTCGACCGACGCCGAAGCGAAAGGCAATCTGGCAGGCTCGGCCGCGCGCGAGCAGGAATCCGGCCGCAGCGAAGAGGCCGCGAACGCGTCGCTGGCAGCACCCAAGCCCGCCCGTTCGACGACCGGCCCGGCGCCGACGAGTTCGGCGGAACTGCGCCGCGACATGCAGCTCGCGCCCGAAGACTGGCTGGCGCACATCCAGCAGCTGCTGCGCCAGGGACGCCGCCAGCAGGCCATCGAGAGCCTGCAGCTGTTCCGCCGCGCGCATCCGGATTGGCAGCTTTCGGACGAACTGCGTGCACTCAGCGAGTGAATCGGGCACGCGCCGAAGCGTGGTCGACAGTGCGTCTTGCGGACCTCCCACGATCGCGCACGCCACGGCAATGAAGCCTTCGCCATGACCTCCGCGCTGACCCTCGCCGGCGAAGCGCGGCTGCAGCAGGACATCAAGAAAAGCCGCTTTCTCGCGCAAGCCGCCAGCGTCGACGGTGTCGAGGATGCGCTCGCGTTCGTCGCGCGCGTCAGTGCGCACGAGGCCACGCACAACTGCTGGGCCTACAAGATCGGCACGAACTACCGTTTCAACGACGACGGCGAACCAGGCGGCAGCGCCGGCCGACCGATCCTCGCGGCGATCGAAGGCCAGGGGCTCGATCGCGTCGTCGTCGTCGTGACGCGCTGGTTCGGCGGCGTCAAGCTCGGCGTCGGCGGCCTCGTGCGCGCGTACGGCGGCTGCGCCGCCGAGTGCCTGCGCATGGCGCCCAAACGCCTGCGCGTCGAACGCCGCCGCCTGCGCGTGCGCTGCGATTTCGCGGCGGCGGCCGCCTTGCACGCGCGGCTGCGCGACTTCGAGGCGATCAAGCAGGCCGAGCGGGCCGATGCGCAGGGCGTCGAGTTCGAACTCGACGTGCCGGACGAACACACCGCCGCGCTGACCTCGTTCCTGCGCGATCTGACGCGCGGCCGCGCCGTGGTCGAATGGCCCGCTTGAACGGGGCGGCCCTGCCCGCACCTCTTCCCCACCCCTCGCCCGCCTCGCGCCGATGACCGACAAGCCTGCCGAATCCCCGCGACGCCTGCGTTCGCTTGCCCGCCTGCTGCCCTACCTGCGTGCGTATCGCACGCTGATCGCCGGCTGGCTGGGCTTTCTCGCCCTCTCGTCGGCAGCGACGTTGACCCTGCCGCAAGCCGTGCGCGTGATGATCGACCATGGCTTCACGCCGGCGAACGCGGCTGCAATCAACGCGAGCTTCCTCGGCCTGTTCGCCGTCGCCGCCGTGCTGGCCATAGCGACCGCGGGGCGTTATTTCTGCGTGGCGCTGCTCGGCGAACGCGTCGCCGCCGACTTGCGCAGGCGCCTCTACGATCATCTCTTGACGCTCGACCAGGCGTTCTACGAGCGCACGCGCACCGGCGAACTCGTCTCGCGCCTGGCGGCCGATACCGAGCTCGTGCAGACCGTGGTCGGCTCGACGTTGTCGGTCGCGCTGCGCAGTGTGGTCATGCTGATCGGTGCGTCGGCTTCGATGATCGTGACGAGTCCGCGCCTCGCCGGCTTCACGGCGCTGGTGATTCCGGCGGTGATCCTGCCGATCGTGATCTTCGGGCGTCGCGTGTCCAAGCTCTCGCGCGAAAGCCAGGACCGTATCGCCGACGCATCGGCGACCGCCAGCGAAGCGCTCAACGCGGTGCACACCGTGCAGGCCTATACGCGCGAGCCGGAAGAATCCAAACGTTACGCCGGTGCGGTCGCACGCGCGCTGGCGACGGCGAAAAAGCGCATCGCGACCACCGGCACCCTGACCGCGCTGGTGATCCTGCTGACCTTCGGCGCTATCACGCTGGTGCTCTGGGCCGGCGCTCAGGCGGTCATCGCCGGCAACATGGCCGTGGGCGTGCTCAGCCAGTTCGTGCTGTATGCGGTGCTCGCGGCCGGCTCGGTCGGTGCCCTGACCGAGGTCTGGGGTGAAGTGCTGCGCGCGGCCGGTGCTCTCGGTCGTATCGGCGAGCTGCTCGACACGCGTGCGCAGATCCACTCGCCGCCCGTCGCTGCCTCGTTGGCGCAGCCTGTGCGCGGTGCGATCCGATTCGAAGACGTGGAGTTCCGCTACCCGTCGCGGCCCGACCGCGCCGCGCTGCACGATTTTTCGCTGGCCGTGGAACCCGGCCAGACGGTCGCCCTGGTCGGACCTTCCGGCGCCGGCAAAAGTACGGTCTTCCAGTTGCTGCTGCGCTTCCACGATCCGCTGTCGGGGCGCATCACGCTGGATGGCGTCGACTTGCGCGCGCTGGCGTTGCCCGAGCTGCGCGGCGCATTCGCGCTGGTGCCGCAGGACCCGGTCCTGTTCGGCGCCAGCGCGGCCGACAACATCGGCTTCGGGCGTACCGGCGCGACGGCCGAGCAGGTGATCGAAGCCGCGCGCGCGGCCGAAGCGCACGAATTCCTCGACGCGCTCCCGGAGAACTACCAGACCTATGTCGGCGAGCGCGGCGTGCGCTTGTCCGGCGGCCAGCAGCAGCGCGTCGCCATCGCGCGCGCCTTGCTGCGCGACGCGCCGATCCTGCTGCTGGACGAGGCGACCTCGAGCCTCGACGCGCAGTCCGAGCACCTCGTCCAGCACGCACTGGAGCGCCTGATGCACGGGCGCACCACGCTCGTCATCGCGCACCGCCTGGCGACGGTACAGCGGGCGGACCGCATCGTGGTGATGGACGGCGGGCGCATCGTCGCGCAGGGCACGCATGCAGAACTCGTGCGCGCTGACGGCCTCTATGCCGAGCTGGCGCGGCTGCAGTTCGCCGCTTGAAGGCGCAAACGGCACCAGCCGGCGCAGTCACGCGAGTGATCAAAAAAAAGCCCCGCTTCAGCGGGGCTTTCCGGACATGGCCGATCGCAGTTACTTGACCGGCTGCACGCCCGACGCCTGCGAGCCTTTCGGGCCCTGGACGATTTCGAAGTTGACGCGCTGCCCTTGCTGCAGCGTGCGGAATCCCTGTGAACTGATCGCCGAATAGTGCACGAAGACGTCCTCCCCGCCTTCCTCCGGCGCGATGAAACCAAACCCCTTTGCATCATTGAACCACTTCACTGTACCGGTAAGCATCGATGAAGCCCCTTAGCTGTTGAGACCGGTGCGGCGCCTTCATCGGGTATCGAAGCCCGCGAGCATGGCTGCGCCACACGCATCGAGTATAACAATTGCTTAACGGAGCAAATCAAGTCGCAGCGCGCAAGAAACGGCGCGCTGGTGCGCTTTGCGGCGGGTCCAACCCAGTCAGCCGGCCAGTACGGCGCCGATGATGGGCGGCACTTTCGCGGTCGCTGCCTCGAGATTGGCGAAGATCTCGGGAAGGCTGATTTCAGCCTCGTCGCCGCAGCCGGCAGCCCAGTTCGCGACGACCGCGAGGCAGGCGTAGTCCAGTTCCAGCTCGCGCGCGAGTGCGGCTTCCGGCATGCCGGTCATGCCGACCAGGTCGCAGCCGTCGCGGCGCAGGCGCGCAATCTCGGCACGCGTTTCCAGGCGCGGCCCCTGGGTGGCGCCGTAGCAGCCGCCGTCCACGGCGGCGATGCCGGCTCGCGCGGCGGCGGCCAAGAGCTGGCGGCGCAGGCCGGCCGAATACGGTTCGCTGAAATCGATGTGCTTGACCTCCGCTCCGGCGACGTCGCTGAAGCTGGTCAGGCGGCCGTGCGTGTAGTCGATGATCTGGTCTGGCACGGCCAGCACGCGCGGTCCCATGTCGTCGCGAATGCCACCGACCGCGTTGACGCCGATGACCCGGTGCGCGCCGATATGCTGCAGGGCCCACAGGTTCGCGCGGTAGTTCACGCGGTGCGGCGGGATCGTGTGCGACTCGCCGTGGCGCGCGAGGAACGCGACGCGGTGGGTGCCGACGCGGCCGACGACCACCGCATCGGACGGATGTCCATAGGGCGTGTCGACGGCGTGCCGTTCGACGTCTTCGAGACCCGGGAACCGATACAGACCGGTGCCGCCGATGACGGCCAGATCGATCGCTTCGCTCATGCATCCACCGCATAGATGGCCGGGAGGTTGCGGCCTTGTTCGTGATAGTCCATGCCGTAGCCGAACACGTAGCGGTCCGGCACTTCGAGGCCGACGAAATCCGCTCGCAGGCCTTCGACGGTGCGGCCGTGGCGCTTCTCGCACAACACCGCCAGCAGCACACGCGCAGCGCCCTGCTCCAGGCAATAGTCGCGGATCGCCTTCAAGGTGTGGCCCTCGTCGAGGATGTCGTCGACCAGCAGCACGGTAGCGCCGGCAAAGGCGATCGACGGCCGCTTGATCCAGGCGAGTTCACCGCCCTGGGTCGCGCCGCGGTAGCGCGTCGCATGCACGTAGTCGAACGTCAGCGGCGTCGAGATCGTCGTCGCAAGCTGCCCGGCGAAGGGCAGCGCGCCCTGCATCACGGTCAGGAAGATCGCCGGGTGGCCGTCCAGGCGCGCATCGATTTCGGCGCCGATGCGCGCGATCGCCGCCGCGAGCGCGGCATGGTCGTGGATGCGCTCGGCGCTGGCCAGCGCGGCGGAGAGATTCGGTGTCGTCATCGTCAAGCCTGTCGATTCGTGGTGTCCAATGCCGTCACGCGCGCGATGAATTCCTCGCGCTGCGGGTTCGTCGTCAACGCGTCCCAGGTCTGCGCGACCGCGCCTTGCAGCAGCGCGAGCTGCTCCGGTTCGCACGGCGGGGCATGCGTGCTGGCTGCGATCGCCTCCCCGACGATGCTCGGATTGCAGGCCAGCAACAGGTCGCAGCCGGCGAGCAGGTGCGCCTGGATGCGCGCGCCGATGCCGCCGATCGACTCCGCCGCGGCCATGCTGATGTCGTCGCCGATGACGACGCCGCGAAACCCGAATTCCGTGCGCAGGATGTCCTGGATCCAGATGCGCGAGTAGCCGGCCGCACGCGGGTCGACGGCCGGATACGTCACGTGCGCCATCATGACCGCCTCCGCGCCCGCAGCGACGCCGTCGGCGAACGGCAGCAGATCGGTCGCGCGCAATTCCTCGAGCGAGCGCGGATCGATCGCGGCGTCGAAATGGGTGTCTTCGGCGACCGAGCCGTGACCTGGAAAATGCTTGATCGTCGCGGCCATGCCGGCCAGGCGCATGCCGCGCAGATAGGCCTGCACGAGCTCGGAGACGACCTGCGGGTCGGCCGAGAACGCGCGCTCGCCGATCGCGCGGTTGCCGCGCGCCAGGTCGGTGACCGGCGCGAAGCTGAGATCGATGCCGATCGAACGCATCTCGCTGGCCATCAGCCACGCATGCTCCTCGGCACGCGCGATCGCCGCACGCGGGTCGCGCGCGTGCAGCTCGCCGATGCGCAGCAGCGGCGGCAGCCGCGTGAAACCGGCCCGGAAGCGCTGCACCGGGCCGCCCTCCTGGTCGACGCAGAGCAGGAACGGCTCCGGCCGCTCGTTGCGGATGTCGTCGATCAGCGCGGTGACCTGGTCGCGGCTTTCGAAATTGCGCGTGAACAGGATCACGCCGCTGACCTGCGGCGCGGCGAGCCACGCGCGGTCGGCGTCGCTCAGGATTTTTCCGGGGAGACCGATGATCAGCATGCCGTCAGTATGGGTTCGTTGCGGGCCATTGTCGCGTCAGGATGCGTCGTCCGCGTTGCGCTCCGTCGAGGACCAGCGCGCATACGGATGGGCCGCAAGATGAAGATTGTAGTAGCGCACGAGGCTGCTGACCTCGCGCCCGAGCCAGGCCGGCCGTGGGAAGCGGGCGTCGACATGATCGAGTTCGAGCTCGGCGACGATCAGGCCCGCATTGTCGCCGCCGAATTCGTCGACCTCGAACAGGTGGCCGTCGACGTCGACGTAGTGCCGCCGCTTCTCGACGACATCGCCGGCCAGGGTTGCCAGCATGCGTTCGGCGTCGGCCGCCGGGATCGCGTACTCGTATTCGTCGCGCGCGATGCCGGGCGTCGCCGACTTGATGTTGAGGAAGGCCTGCTCGCCGGCCACGCGCACGCGCACCGAGCAGCGCGCGGCGGGCGGTCCGGCCAAGTATCCCTGCACCATCGCTTCGCTGCGCGAAACCTGGCTGCGCCAAGCGTCGCCGACGACGAGGAACTTGCGTTCTATCTCGATGCCCATGGGGGTTCTTTGGTCGAAGGTCGAAAACTAAAAGATAAAGATTGAAACACGGAGAACACGGAGAACACGGAAAAAGCAAATGGATGGATCGAATCGACTTCCTTGTCGTTTCGCTCTCTTCTTCCTGACTTTCGTGTTCTTCGTGTCGAAGGCTTTCTGCTCTCCTCGCCGAGCCCCGATCACCCACGCTCGAACAAGGCGATCGATTCGACGTGCGCCGTGTGCGGGAACATGTCCATCACGCCGGCGGCGGCCAGGGTGAAGCCGTGACGTTCGACGAGGATCCCGGCGTCGCGCGCCAGCGAGCCAGGATGGCACGACACGTAGACGATGCGGTGCGTGTCCTTGCGCGGCAGGTAGTCGAGCACGGCGGCGGCGCCGGAGCGCGGCGGATCGAGCAGCAGCTTGTCGTAGTGGCGCTGCGCCCAAGGCGTCGAGCGCTGATCGGCGGCAAGGTCCGCGGCGAAGAACTCGGCGTTGCCGATGCCGTTGCCGGCCGCATTTTCGCGCGAGCGCGCGACGAGCGCGGCCTCGCCCTCGACGCCGACCACGCTGGCCACTCTACGCGCGATCGGCAGCGTGAAGTTGCCGAGTCCGCAGAACAGGTCGAGCACGCTGTCGCCGGGCTGCGGATCGAGCAGGTCCAGCGCACGCGCGATCATGCGGCGGTTCATGCCGGCGTTGACCTGGATGAAATCGAGCGGCCGGAACGCGATCTCGATGTCCGAATCGGGGATGCGGAACGACAGCGGCACGACGTCCGGCCACAGCGGCGTCACGCTGTCCGGACCGCCGGGTTGCAGCAGGATCGCCAGCGCATGCTGCCGCCCGAAGGCGATCAGCGCGGCGCGATCGTGCTCGGACAGCGGCTGCAGATTGCGAAAGGTCAATGCGACCGTATCGTCGCCGGCGGCGATCTCGATCTGCGCGATCTGCGCCTTCGCATCGAGCGCACCGACCAGTTCGCCGAGCGCGGCCAGGCGTTCGCCGACCTGCGGCAGCAAGATATGGCAGATCGAGAGATCGGCGACGAAGCGCGGATTATCTTCGCGAAATCCGACCAGCGCCTTGTTCTTCTTCTCGACCCACTTGACCGACAAGCGCCCCTTGCGGCGATAGCCCCAGGGCTCGTCGCTGAGCGGATCGAGCCAGCGCGCCGGCTCGACCTTGCCGATGCGCTCGAAGTTCTCGGCCAGCACGCGCTGCTTGGCCGCGATCTGCGCGGCCGGCGGCAGGTGCTGCAAGGTGCAGCCGCTGCAGGTGCCGAAATGGATGCAGCGCGGCTCGATGCGTTCGGGCGACCGCGTCAGCAGTTCCTCGACTTTCGCCTCGTCGAAATTGCGGCTGCGCTTGGTATAGCGGATGCGCGCGCGTTCGCCCGGCAGCGCGCCGGCGACGAAGACGGCCTTGCCGTCGATGCGAGCGACGCCGCGGCCGTCGTGGGTGAGATCGGTGATGTCGACTTCGGGTGTCTGCATGATCTGAAAATGAAGCGCCCACCAAAAGCGGTGGGCGCGGTGATGGCGTACGTTGCATGAACGAACCGAATAAACGGTCGCGGATCGCTGATTCTCAAGCGCTACGCTTGCGCCCTCGCAATCTTGCTGCCAAAAGTGCAGTAGCTAGAGTACAGGGCAGCAGGGCGAGCCACCAGTAGGACAGCATGGCTGCTGATAGCGAGCATGCTGCCGTCGATGCGCCGGTACAGTGGGTGTAGTGCCACGCCTGAAGTCGAGGCAAGCATTCTCGAGCCACGATGACGAACGCGGCATAGGCGCCAACGAACACTGCAACGACAAGAAGAGTACGTCCGATGACGGTCACCTCGAGACTTGCATTGTATCGGGCGTATTCGGCGACTACTTCTGCTTCCACGCGCCGCTGGAGTCCTGATAATACCAGCCCGGCTTCGCCTGCTGGATCCATTGCTTGGCGAAGCTGGCGCGGATCTGCGATTCCCACTCGGCGTGGCCGTTCGCGATCGCGATCTCGCGGTAGACCGCCTGGCGATCGCGATTCTCGTCGGCGACCGCCGCGTTCAGCGCCGCGCGTTCCGGCAGCGGCACGCTCGCAGCGTCCCGCACGGCGACCAGGCCGTCCTTGCCGAAACCGACCGCGCCGCTGGCGAAATACCGGGTCAGGCTGGCGGCGAAGCGCTGCTGCATGCGTGCCTGGATCTGCTGGATCTGCGGCGTCTGGATATTGATGTTCGCCGTCTGCGCCATCGCGCTCGGGATGACGAAATCGAGCAGCATCGCGCCAGGCGACTTGCCCGGCGGAGGCGGCGGGTTGGCCGGCGGCTCCTCCTTGGCCGGTGCACCGAGCACCTTGTCGACGAACTGCTCGGCCGCCTTGTCGGCCGCGGCTTCGGGGAAGTACACGTTGATCGTGACGCAAGCGACCGGCAGCGCCAGCACGGCGGCGAATGTGGCCCAGGCGAGGAACTTGCGCATAGAGATTCTCCGTCGTTGTCTACTTGATGATCGGGCCCTGCCCTTGCATCGATTCGCGCAGCCTGCGCACGAGCGTCGGCCAGTCGACGAGGCGGCGGTGGCCGACGATGCGGATGCGCGGCAGGCCCGAACCATCGACGATAGTGTAGCCGGCCGGGTCCACATCGGTGACCGCGTCGGGCGGTGGCGGATCGATGCCGCCCATCAGGCAGACCTGATCGATCAGGCGGCAGCGCAGACCCAACGCGCGATAGCCGAAGGTATCGAAGATCTGCAGCGCCATCGTCTGCAGGTTCGCCGACAAGCCGCCTCCGCCGCCGATCGCCGTGATGTCGTTGACGGCCTTGTAGCTCATGCGCCCGCCACCCTTCGTGCGCAGCCATGCATCGAGCGCGACAGGGCTCCAGTCGACCAGGCGCAAGTCGCCGATGGTGCCGTCGAGCCGGCCGCTCATGCCGCCGAGCGAGAACGCGCTGGTCAACGGTTCGAGATCGAAGTTCTCGAAATGGATGTCGGCCCCCAGCGACGGCGCGACGCCGAAAGGACGCTCCAGCGTGAGCCCGCTGACGCCGAGATGGCCGTCGAAGACGTAGAGGTCGAGGCCGCCGTGCAGTTCGATGGTGTCGCCGGCGAATTCGATTTCCGGGATGCCGCCGGAAAGGTTGCCGGGGAAGGCCGGCCAACCGAGCACGGCCGAGATCTGCGGCATGTCGAGGCCGACCAGGGCGAACGAGCCGGCATAGCGATCGCCGCGCGGCGACCGCGGCTGCAGGCTGAGCTTCTCCAGGCGCACCTGGCCGCCGAGCACGCCGACCGACAACGGCTGCGCAAGCACGATGGCGCCGCCGTGCGCCTCGAGCGCGGCGCGCGCGCCACCGAGCGGTATGCGGAACAGCTCGATCGACTGCCACGCGAGCGTCGTGGGCGGCGTATCCTGATGGAACGCCCAGTCGACGCCGCCATCGATGCCGCCCAATGCGAAGCGTCCGGCGCCGTCGCGCAAATCGACGGCCTTGGCCGCGAAGGCGAAGCGCTGCAAACCGTCGCGATCGAACTTCAACGCACCGGAGACTTCGCCGCTGCCGCTCAACTGCGCGTAGCCCTTCGAGGCGAGCCAGCTCTGCGCATAACGATCGATCGCGCGGTCGAGCCGGGCCTTGCGCAGGTCGATCTCGAGCGCATGCACCGGACTGGCTTCGTCCAGAGCGATCTCGCCGCTTGCCTTGAACGCGAGCGCGTCGGCGTCGTCCCAGTCCAAGGCATGAATCTGCAGCTCCCCGCCGACATAGGTCGCATCGAGCGTCGCGTGTACCGGGGTGGAGGGCAGCTTCACGTAGAGCGGTCCGGCCAGCGCTTCGCCGCCCTTGAGGTGCGCATCCAACTCGATCCGCGGGGCGGCATCGCTGCCGGATACGCGCAGATCGCCGTCCGCTGCGATCCGCGCCGCCGCGAGCGAGCCATCGGCACTGTCGTAGCCGAGGCCCTCGAGCGCGAACGCGCTGCGCAGGCGCTCGCCGTCCGCCGCCAGCGGGTGCAGCACGGTCTGCGTCAGCGTCAGCTCGCCGCCGAGCACGCGGGCGCGCAAGCGGCCCTGCAGATGCATCCGGCCTTCGCGCGATTGCCACGTCGAAGTCGTCGCCGGCAGCGCATGGCCATCCCATCGCGCGGATTTCCAGCCGATGGCGAGCGCCGGACGGGTACCGCTCCTCGCCCAGTCGATACCGCCGTGCATGCCGGTCAGCGCGAAGCGGCCGCTTGCGGCATCGAGCGCCGGTGTCGCCAACGTCAGCTGCTGCAGCCCGGTCGCATCGATCGAGCCCGTGCCGCTCAACTCGCCTTTCAGCGACAATGCGCCGAGACCTTGCGACGCCAGGACGCTTTTCGCGTAGCGCTGCGTGGCCAACGGGAAGACTGCCCGATCGATGCGGACCTCGATCGAACGCAGGGGTGCCAGCGCCGCGGGTTCGAGTTGCCCACTGGCCTCCAGCATGAGCGCGTCGGCGTCACGCCAGGCGAAACGCGCGATGTCCCAGCGTCCGTCCGCGCGCACGACGACGTCGAGATTCGCCTCGACGGGCGTATCGGGCAGCGCGATGCTCGCCGCACCAGCCCGCAGCACACCGCCGGAGAACGCCGCAGCGGCGACCAAGCGCATGTCCTCGCCGCCAAGTACGGTATCCACCGTTCCGGCCGCGGCGACCTCGTCGCCGGAGACGACGCCGTCGCGCGTGTTGAAGACGAGGCCATCCAGCCGATACGTCGCTTCGACGCGGCCGTCGGCGTGCAGTTTCGCGGTCGCGTCGAACAGGCCTTGGCGCAGCTCGCCTCCTTTCCAGGCCTGCGCGAGCGGTGGCGCCAACCAGTCGGCCGGTACGCGCTGCAACTGCGCAGCGATCGGCTCGTCCGCGGCAAACGGCAGCGCGACGTCGACGACGGCGGCGTCGCGTGTCACGTTCAGCTGGATTCGATGGTCGTCGATCCGTACGCCGAGTTCGGCAGAGATCTCCGCATTGCCGGCATCGAGCAGATGCACCGGCCCGCGACAACTGCGACTGCCGTCGTCGGCGCGCAGCAGCGAACAGGCCCAGTCGAGGCGGCCGGCGAGTGCGAGCTTCGGGACGGCGATCCGTTCGGCGTCCAGCTTCAGCGAGGCGCTGCCCGCGGACGATTCGACGATGACGACCCGAAGGTTGCGCAGGTCCGCCTGCGCGGATTCGACGCGCGACGCGCTCACGCGCAGCGTGCGCGCCCCGGCGCCACCGGCGCCGGCCAGCCCGACCGCTGCAACAAAGCTCAACAACCCCAGCGTTGACGGCATTCGCATCGGCCGCCATTCTGCCAGTCATCGACCTGCCCTGCCGACCGTGACCGCTGCGCGCATCCTCGTCGCCGACGACAATCCGCTCACGCTGCGTTTCTTCATCGAGGCGCTGAGGATCGCGGGTGTCGAAGGTATCGGCGTCGCCGACGGGCGCATCGCGATCGAGCGCGCCTGCGAAAGCGCGTTCGACCTGCTCCTGTTCGATGCGCGCATGCCGGGCATCGGCGGCGCCGCGGCGCTGGCGGCCATTCGCGAGCAGGCCGGGCCGAGCCGGAACGCGATCGCGCTGGCGACAACAGCCGACGACGACGCATCGGCCCATGCCCTGCTGCTCGCCGCGGGCTTCGCCGAAGTACTGCTCAAACCCGTCGGCGTGCACGGCTTGCGCCACGTGCTCGAACGCCATCTTAAACCGGCGAAGGCGGCGATCGCGGCGTACGTCGATGCGCGCCTCGACGACCGGCAGGCGCTCGTCGCCGCCGGCGGCGACGCGTCGATCGTAGTGGCACTGCGCGGCCTGTTCGCGCGCGAACTCGACGGGCTGCCGGCCGAATTTGCCGCGTATGCGCAGCGTCGGGATGCCGATGCGTTGCGCGACCGCCTGCATCGACTCGACGCTTCGGCCGGCTTCTGCGGCGCTGCTGCCGTGCGACAGGCGGGAACTTCGTTGCGCGCGGCCCTGGCGATGCCTGCATGGCCCGATGCCGCGATCGACGATTTCCTGATCGTGTGCGCGCAAGTGCGCGTGCAGCTTGGCGGCTAGCCCGAACCATTCGGGCCGAGCGGCCGCGCCGACAGCGTCCATGCCTGCAAGTCGCCGCCGAGCAGGTGGCGCACGACCGTTCGGACGAGCCGGCGCAATTGGATCAGTTGCTCCGGCGGCGGCGGCTCGTCGCGATCCAGCGCGAGCAGTGCGGAGCCTCGCACGAGCGGCCGGCCGGAGCCGTTGTGCCACGTGCCGGCCCCCGACTCCGGATCGTAGCCGTAGTCGGCGTCGGCCTCGATCGGCGAGCCGTCGGCCGCGTGCGTCAACGCCAGCGCATAGCCCAGATCGGCTAGGAAGTCGCGTTCGAAGCGGCGCAGCGTCCAGGCCATCTGGCCGGCATCGGCAAGGCGCGCCAGGCATTGTGCGTAGGCCACGAACGCATGCGGATGCGGGTCGTTGCGCTCGCTCAGACGCTGCACGAGTTCGTTGACGTACATCGCCGCGAACAGGCCGTCGCCGGCAAGCGCAAGCGGCGCGCTCGCCATGTCCGCTCCGGCCAGCGTGCCCAGCTCGCCGCGCGCGACCCAGCTCAGCAGCAGCGGCTGCAACGGCTGCAATACGCCGCGAGGGAGCCGGCTGCGCTCGCGCCGCACGCCGCGGGCGATCAGGCCTACGCGGCCATGATCGCGCGTGAAGACCTCGAGCAACAGCGAGGTTTCGCGATACGGCCGCGCATGCAGGATGAAGGCAGGTTGCTGATCGACGAGCATGCAGTGGGCAAGGGTACGCGCGAATCGGAATCGGAATAAACGCCCCGCCCGTTGCCGCGGCCCGAGCGGCGGGATGCAGCGCCTATTCGGAGTAGCCGAACTGCTTCAGCGCGGCCGCATCGTCGCTCCAGGATTCGCGCACGCGCACCCACAGCTCGAGGAACACGTGGCGGCCGAACACCTGCTCGATCGCACGCCGCGCGGCGCTGCCGATCTTCTTCAGCTGCGCACCGCCGGCACCGATGACGATGCCTTTCTGCCCGTCGCGCTCGACCCAGATCACGGCGCCGATGCGCGTGATCTCGGCAGCGTCTTCGAATCGTTCGATCTCGACCGCAATCGCATAGGGCAGCTCGGCGGCGAGCTGCAGCATCAATTGCTCGCGGATCAGTTCGGCGGCGAGGAAGCGCTCGCTGCGATCGGTGAATTCATCTTCGGCGTACTCCGACGCCCCCTCCGGCAGCCGCGCGACCAGGTCGTCGAGCAGCGCGGGCACGCCGTCGCCGCGACGCGCGACGACGAAATGCACGCCCGCATAGGCGCGCTCGCGCGTGACCTCGGCGGCGAACGGCAGCAGCGCCTTCTTGTCGGCCAGCTTGTCGACCTTGTTGACGACGAGCAGGCACGGCACCGACTGCCCGGCCACGAGCTGCCAGACATCCTCGTCCTCGCCCTGCCAGCGCATGCCGTCGATCACGTGCACCAGCACGTGCGCTTCGTCGGGCACCTGGCGCGCGACTCGGTTGAGCTGGCGATTCAGCCCACGCTTGCCGCCTTGATGCAGACCCGGCGTGTCGATGAACGCGATCTGCGCGTCGTCACGCGAAGCGATGCCGAGGATGCGATGGCGCGTGGTCTGCGGTTTCGGCGTCACGATGCTGAGGCGCGTGCCGATCAGCGCGTTGAGCAGTGTCGACTTGCCGACGTTGGGACGTCCGATCAGGGCGACCCGTCCGAATCGATGGATCGCTTCAGGCTTCATCGTTCAATGTCCGTTGCACCTCGAGGAGAACACGTTCGGCAGCCGCCTGCTCCGCCGCGCGCCGGCTGGTGCCGCTGCCGCTGGCGGAAATGCCGAGTTCGTCGACTCGGCAGGCCACTTCGAAGACGCGGGCATGGTCCTCGCCGCTGGCGGCAACGAGTTCGTAGACAGGCAACGGAAGATTGCGCCCCTGCAGGAGCTCCTGCAAGCGCGTCTTCGCGTCCTTGGGCGTGTGCGCGCCGGCAGCGACGCGCTCGGCAAAGAGCCGACGCACCAGATCGCGGCAAACCGACCAGCCGGCATCGGCGTAGATTGCCGCGATCAGCGCTTCGAACGCGTCGGCGAGGATCGAGTCGCGCCTGAAGCCGCCGCTCTTGAGTTCGCCGGGACCGAGATGCAGGCGTTCCCCGATCTCTTCGGCACGCGCGATTTCGGCCAGAGCGGCGCCGTTGACCAGCGCCGCGCGCAGACGGGTCATCTCCCCTTCGTCAGCGCGCGGATGCCGTTCGTAGACGAGCTCGGCGACGAACAGGTTGACCAGCGCGTCACCGAGGAATTCGAGCCGTTCGTTGTTGGCGTGCCCGGCGCTGCGATGCGTGAGCGCGCGTTCGAGCAGCGTCGCATCGGCGAACGCATGCCCGAGTATGGAACTAATCGCCGGCACCGCTGAGCGTCACCGACTTGTCGAACTTGCCGACAAGGTCGAGGTTGTAGATGAAGGGAACCCGCTTTTCATATGCCACACGCAGCGTCGCACCACCTGCCTCACGCACTACCTGGATCGCCGCCGGAGGAACGCTCTTCTCGTCGACGTATTGAGTATCGAACTCCGTCAGCATGTCGCGGCGAATCTGATCGACCGATTTCTGCCCCGACCCTGGTTCGCTGCGTATGTGCTCCATGGACTTGACCACGCCGAAATACTCGACGTACATCGGAATCAACCGCATCGCCATGTACGCGAAGAACCCCAGTACGCACAACACGATGACGAACCCGATCAGCGTGATGCCCCTGACTTTATGCCGCATCTTCATAGCTCTCCCCTCATCCATTGAACAATGACCCGGCGCCTACTTTATCAGCGTCCCGATGCGGCTGAAGTCGATGCCGTTGTCAAAATTCATCCAGATGACGAAAGCGCGGCCGACCAGATTCGCTTCGGGCACGAAACCCCAGAAGCGGCTGTCCTGGCTGTTGTCGCGGTTGTCGCCCATGGCGAAGTACTGCCCCGGCGGCACCTTCCAGGTCCCTTCATGGCCGATGTAGACCTGCGGCAGCTCCATGATGCGATGCTCCACGCCCTCGAGGTTCTCCTGCTTGACCTGCCCGCCGGCCATGCTGCGCCCGGCTTCGGACGGCCCGGTGTAGGGACCGAGGTAGCTCTCCGGGATTTCCTTGCCGTTGATGTACAAGGTCTTGTTGCGATAAGTGATCTCGTCGCCCGGCAGGCCGATCACGCGCTTGATGTAATCCTCTTTGGGGTTTTCCGGATAGCGGAATACGAACACGTCGCCGCGCTTGGGCTCGCCGATGCTGAGGATCTTCGTGTTCAGCACCGGCAGGCGCAGGCCGTAGGCGAACTTGTTGACGAGGATGAAATCGCCGACCAGGAGCGTCGGCATCATCGATCCGGAGGGGATCTTGAACGGCTCGGCGAGGAACGAGCGGAACAGCAGGATCAGCAGCAGCACCGGAAAGAACGAGCGCGCATACTCGACCGCGACCGGCTCCTGCAGCGCATTGCGCGAACGCGCGTCGCGCTCTTCCTGCGACAGCGCCGCCATCGCCTCGAAGGCCTGCGCGCGACGCGCGCGCGCGCCGGCCAGGAGCAGACGATCGATCAGCCAGATCACGCCGGAAAGCGCGGTCAGCACGACCAGCAACAACGCGAAATCGAAATCCATGAAACATCCCTTGGGGCACCGGGTTGCCACCGCGACGAGCCCGCGGTCCATCTTGGTCTTGCCCATTGAGAGCAAGATGGACTCCGGCCTGCGCCGGAATGACGAAACGTCCTACTTGTTTTCCATCTGCAGAACGGCGAGGAACGCCTCCTGCGGAATTTCGACGCTGCCGACCTGCTTCATGCGCTTCTTGCCTTCCTTCTGCTTCTCCAGCAGCTTGCGCTTGCGCGAAACGTCGCCGCCGTAGCACTTGGCCAACACGTTCTTGCGCAGTGCCTTCACGCTGGACCGCGCGATGATCTGCGCACCGATGGCGGCCTGGATCGCCACGTCGAACTGCTGGCGCGGAATCAGATCCTTCATCTTCTCGACCAGCTCGCGCCCGCGCCGGTCGGCGCTGGATCGATGCAGGATCAGGCTCAGCGCATCGACGCGGTCGCCATTGATCAGCACGTCGACTCGCACCAGCGGACCGACCTGGAAGCGTTCGAAGTGGTAGTCCATCGAGGCGTAGCCGCGCGAGACCGACTTCAGCTTGTCGAAGAAATCCAGCACGACCTCGGCCAGCGGCAGCTCGTAGCTGATCTGCACCTGGCTCGCCATGTAGTTGATCGACCGCTGCACGCCGCGCTTCTCTTCGCACAGCTTGATCACGTTGCCGATGTGCTCGGGCGGCGTCAGGATGTTGGCGACGATGATCGGCTCGCGTACTTCCTCGATGTACTGGCTCGGCGGCAGCTTGGCCGGGTTATCCAGCGTCACCACCGTGCCGTCGGTCTTCAGGATCTCGTAGATTACCGTCGGCGCCGTCGTGATCAGATTGAGATCGTATTCGCGCTCGAGCCGCTCCTGGATGATCTCCATGTGCAGCAGGCCGAGGAAGCCGCAGCGGAAGCCGAAGCCCATCGCCTCCGAACTTTCCGGTTCGAACGCCAGCGCGGCATCGTTCAAGCGCAGCTTTTCCAGCGCCTCGCGCAGAGACGAGTAGTCGTCGGCGACGACCGGGAAAAGCCCGGCGAACACGCGCGGCTGCATTTTCTGGAAACCCGGTAGCGGTCCCGGCGCCGGCGCATTGGCGAGTGTCAGCGTGTCGCCGACCGGAGCACCGTGGACATCCTTGATCGACGCATTGATCCAGCCGACCTCGCCGGCGCTGAGCGACGCACGTGGCGTGCGCTTGGGCGTGAACACGCCGACTTGGTCGACCTCGTGGGTGCGTCCGGTCGACATCACCAGCAGCTTGTCGCGTGCCTTGATCTCGCCCTGCATCACGCGCACGAGCGAGACGACGCCGAGATAGTTGTCGAACCAGGAATCGATGATCAGCGCCTGCAGGCGATCGGTGTCGCGCGGCTTGGGCGGCGGAATGCGCGCGACGATCGCTTCTAGCACGTCGCCGACGTTGAGACCGGTCTTCGCGCTGATCGCGACCGCGTCGGTCGCATCGATGCCGATGACGGCCTCGATTTCTTCCTTGACCTTCTCGATATCGGCGGTCGGCAGGTCGATCTTGTTCAGCACCGGCACGACTTCGAGACCCATTTCGACCGCGGTGTAACAGTTCGCGACCGACTGCGCTTCCACGCCCTGCGCCGCATCGACGACCAGCAGCGCGCCTTCGCAGGCCGCGAGCGAGCGGCTGACCTCGTAGCTGAAATCGACGTGCCCGGGCGTATCGATGAAGTTGAGCTGATAGACCTGGCCGTCCTTCGCCGTGTAGGGCAGCGAGACGGACTGGGCCTTGATCGTGATGCCGCGCTCGCGCTCGATCGGGTTGTTGTCGAGCACCTGCGCTTCCATTTCGCGCTCGGTCAAGCCGCCGCAGAGCTGGATGATGCGGTCCGCGAGCGTGGATTTGCCGTGGTCGACGTGAGCGATGATCGAAAAATTGCGGATATGAAGCATTGGATCTGCGATGGCCATGGCCTGGCGGGCGGCATAAGAGCCGGATTATCGCAGATTGTCGGGCGTCTGCGGCGCTGCGGCATCACGCCGGCGGCATCACGAACGAAAAGCGCGCGAGACGATTGCGCCTCGCGCGCTTTCTCGACCCAGGGCGCCACGGCCGCCTCGCGGCGGCCGGGCCGCCGGCTCAGCCCTTCGCCGCCTTCGGCACCGTGGCGGTCAGGAACTGCGTCTGGTCCTCGCGCCGCACCAGCAGCATGACCGAGTCGCCCGGCTTGGCGTCCCGCGTCGCCGTGTTGAATTCGGCCACCGATTTCACCGGCTTGCGGCCGACCATCAGGATCACATCGCCTGGTGCCACGGCGGTCCGGCGGGCGGCGTTCGTCGCCACGCGCGTGACGACGACGCCCTCGCCCGGGTTCAGGCCGAGCTGCTTGCGCTGATCGGCGCTGATCTCGTCGACCACGATGCCGAGCGGGTTGACGGCGGCCGGCGGCGCCGCACTGCCCTTGGCGCTGGCCAGCGCTTCCTTGTCGGCCGGCTGCTCGCCCACGGTGACGGGAACGGACAACGTCTTGCCTTCGCGCCAGATGCTGAGATCGGCCTTGCTGCCGGGCTTGCTCGAACCGACCAGCGGCGGCAGGTCGGCGGAAGTGACGATGTCGTGCCCCGCGTAGCTCAGGATCACGTCGCCCAGCTGGACGCCGGCCTTGTCGGCGGCGCTGCCCGGAGTGACCTTGTTGACCAGCGCGCCGCCGCTGCGCGGGAGGCCCAGCGCCTTGGCCTGCTCGCGGTCGACGTTCTGGATCTGCACGCCGATCATGCCGCGCGTGACGCGGCCGCTGGTCTTGATCTGGTCGACCGCATTCATCGCGATGTCGATCGGAATCGCGAACGAAACGCCCATGAAGCCGCCGGTATTGGAGAAGATCTGCGAATTGATGCCGACGACCTGGCCGTCCAAATTGAACAACGGACCGCCCGAGTTGCCGCGATTGATCGGCACGTCGGTCTGGATGAACGGCACATACTGCTGGTCGACGCCGCCGAAGTTGCGCCCGACCGCGCTGACGATGCCGGCCGTGACCGAATGGTCGAAGCCGAACGGCGAGCCGATCGCGACCATCCACTGGCCGGCCTTGACGTTCTTCGAATCGCCGAGGGCGACGGCCGGCAGGCCGCTCGCATTGATCTTCAGCAGCGCGATGTCGTACTGCGCATCGGTGCCGACGACCTTGGCGTCGAGTTCACGCCGGTCCGACAACCGCACCGTGACGCTGTCGGCGCCGTCGACCACATGATTGTTGGTGAGCACGTAGCCGTCCGCCGAGATGATGAAGCCGGAGCCCATCGAAACCCGCTCGCCGCCGCCGCGCGGATGTGGCATCGGTCCGAAGAAGCGCTTGAAGATTTCCGGCACGTCCTGCTGGTCGCCGGGATCCTGGTCCGGATCCTGCGCCTGCGCTTCGGGATTGCCGGTCGCCTGCACGTTGACGACCGCGGGGCCGTATTTTTCGACCAGGCCGGTGAAGTCCGGCAGTTCGGCAGCGGACGCGTTCGCGCCGACGGCGATCGCGAACACCGGTGCCAGCAACCAGCGGGAGAGCGTCCCGCTCCTCTCGTACGTCATGACAATACCTCGTTTCCCTAAGGGTGAATGGATCGGCGCGGCGGGCCGCTGATGAGCCCCGCGTCGGACAGGCGCTTTGATGGGAGCAGCGTGACAAAGTTCCGGCTGGCCGCCCATCCTACTACCAGGATTTCAGGTGATCTTCAGGCGCATCACGGCGCCCGCGCTGCAGGGCCAGGCGGCGCCGCCTGCATCGACTGGGCGATCCGCTGCACCGTGGCGCGCGGCACGTCGCCGAGCGCCGTGATCGTCCACGCGCCGCTGCTGCGCGAATAGATGCTCAGTACGCCGCGCGACGAAACCCGGTCCGGCAGGGCCGGCAACGTCGGGTCGCGCGGCTCGACATAGACCGACACGTTGGCAACGCCGTCGGTATAGGTGTGATGCTCCGCCTGTGTCGGCCCGAGCGCCGGACGCTGCCCACGCAGGAAACCGAAACCCGGCGGCAGATCGGTTGCGCGCCATCGTGGCGGCGCGTCCAGGCCGATCTCGTCCGGCGCCGACAGCGGGCCGAGCCCGGTGCTGAACGCCAGGTCGCTCTCCATGGGTTTGGCGCCGATATCCAGCGCGACGAACATGAATTGCTCGAGCGCGCGCGACGCGCCATCGACCACGGCCGATCGCAGGAGCATCGATGTGCCGCGGTCGAGCCAGAGCCGGTAGCCGTACCGATAGGAATCGCGCGGCAGAACGTCGACCACGCGCGCGTCATAGCCGGCGACGCGTTCGTCGCCGACGACGCGCAACGCATAGAAGGTGGCGAACTTCGGTCCATGCGTGTCGGGCACCAGCGGCAACAGGCGCGCCCCGCTCTGACTCGGGAAAACGACGCTGGCCGCGCCAGCCTGGTGACAGGTCACCGAGTTGCCGTCGCGCAGCACTTCGCTGCGCGGTCCGTTCATGCTGACCAGACGCTCGCGTTCGCCTTCGCCACCGCCTTCGTGAAAGAGACGCAAGGCGTCGATCTGCCCATCGCGCTCGTAGACGAACGTGCCCTGGTAGTTCAGCGATCGGATCGCCGTCGACATGCGCAGCAACAAGTTCTGCGCGTCACCGTCCTCGGCGCGCAGAACCTGCAGCGGGAGCAGCAAGGCGACGCCGAGCAGCCATTGCGACACGGCGGGGACGCGAAGATTCAAACGAAGCACCGTCGGAAAGAAGGCGGACGGCGGCAACGCCTCGTGCGGGCCGCCTCGACGGACGCCGTCCCTGTCGTGGTGCTGCCGTCGACGAGGCCGAAAGCTCCGCGCATCGATCAGCGATTCTGCGGAACCGATTCTGCGGCTTGCGCCGTCGACGTATCGCGCTGCGGGGTTGCGAGCAGCACATAGGGCACGAACGCGGACTGGCCGGTCGCGCCAGCTGCCTGGTAATGGCGGATGAGATAGGACTGCAGGCGCGGATCGGTCGCGACGGGCTGGCTGAAGTCGCTGCCGAAACTCGCCGGGGCGGTCTCGATCGGCGCGCTCGGGACGAGCAGCGGCGCGCGGAAATCGTTCGGCACGGAAGCCGTCGCCGATGCCGGCAACGCATTGATCGGTGCAGTCTGCTGTGCGGTACGCACGGGCTGCGGAGCCGTCGCCGGCGCGAGCGGATCGCCCGCCGGGCGCGTCAGCACCAGCGCGGCCACGGCGACCGAGGCGGCGATTGCGCCTCCGGCACCCCAGCGCAGCCACGCGCCACGCGGCGTCTGCACGATGATCGCTTCCGCGTCCAGGCGCGCCATGACGCCGTCGGCAAAACTTGCGGGCAGGCTGTCCAGCTCCTGCCGGCGCAAGGTCTGGCGCACGACGTGGTAGCGCTGCCAACGCAGCGGCAGCTCCTGGTCGGCCTGCAGGCGCTTGAGCAGGAAGCGCGTTTCGTCGCGCTCCAGCTCACCGTCCATCAAGGCCGACAGTTGTTCGTGGATGGTCTGGTTCATGGTGTCTTGTCCTGGTCCGACAACAGCGGGCGCAATTGTTCGTCGATCGCCTCGCGGGCGCGGAAGATGCGTGACCTGACCGTACCGATCGGGCAGTTCATCGTTTCCGCAATCTCTTCGTAGCTGAGTCCGTCCACTTCACGCAAGGTGATCGCCGTCTTCAGTTCGTCCGGCAGGGCTTCGACCGTGGCGAAGACCGTTCGTTCAATTTCCTGGCGCATCAATTCACGTTCGGGCGTGGCCGATTCGTGAAGACGCGAGGCGCCGTCGAACAGCACCGCATCCTCGACCGCCACGTCCTCGGTCGGCGGCCGCCGGCCCTGCGACACCAGATGGTTCTTCGCGGTGTTGATCGCGATCTTGTAGATCCAGGTGTAGAACTGGGCATCGCCGCGGAACGAGCCGATCGCGCGATACGCGCGCACGAACGCCTCCTGGGCAACGTCCTGGCACTCGCTCCAGTCATTGACGTAGCGCGAGATGACGCTGACCAGCTTGTGTTGGTACTTCCTGACCAAGAGGTCGAACGCGCGTTTGTCGCCGTTCTGGACACGCTCGACCAGCGCCTGATCCAAGTCGCTTTCGCCCATCCGGGCCGTTCTCCCTCATTGCCGACACGGTCAGGCATGCCGCCGGTAGACCGCGCCGTGCACAAATAGTTTCATCGAATCGCGACCGACCAACATGGGGTTCGGCCGCGGGCCGCTCAAGCACGCGTCGGCGGCGACTCCCTGCGTCCGCCGACGAGACGTTCACGCTCCAGCAGCAGGTTCTCGAAGCTCGCCGGCGGCAGCGGCCGGCAAAACAGGAAACCCTGCAGCACGTCGCAGCCCTGCTCGCGCAGGAAATCCAGATGCTCCTCGATCTCCACGCCCTCCGCAACGACCACGCGGCTGAGATTGTGCGCCATCGATATCGTCGCCTGCACGATCGCCTCGTCGTCGGGGTCCACGCCGATGTTGCGCACGAACGCCTGGTCGATCTTGATGCGGTCGGCCGGGAAGCGCTTGATGTAATCGAGCGAGGACTGCCCGGTGCCGAAATCGTCGATCGAAATGCTGCAGCCGAGCTCGCGCAGCGCGTGCAGCGTCTCGATCAGGTTCGGGATCGATTTCATGCTGATGCTCTCGGTCACTTCGAGCTCGAGCAGATGCGCATCCATGCCGACCTCCTCCAATACGGCCGCCACGCGCTGCACCAGGGTCGGCTGACGCAGCTGCAGCGGCGACAGGTTGACGCCGATGCGCAACGGCAGGCCGAAGCGCTCCTGCCAGCGCCGCGCGTCGCGGCAGGCCGCGCGCAGCACCCACTCGCCGATCGGGATGATCAGGCCGGACTCCTCGGCCAGCGGGATGAAGAAGCCGGGACTGATCATGCCGAGCTCGGGATGCTCCCAGCGGATCAGCGCTTCCATGCCGACGATGTCCTCGCTGCGGCCGTCGATCTGCGGCTGGTAGAACACGCGCAGTTCGCCGTTCTTCTCGGCCTGGCGCAGCTTCGCTTCCAGCGCCAGGCGCTGCTGGTGCGACTCCTCCGGCACCGCCACGTACACCTGGAAATTGTTGCGCCCCATGCCCTTGGCCGAGTACATGGCGACATCGGCATGCTTGAGCAGGCGTTCGGCGTCGGTTGCGTCGTCGGGGTAGAAGCTGAGGCCGAGCGACGCGGTGATGCTGAGTTCGAGGCCGCCAGCCAGCGCCAGCGGCACTTCCATCGCGCGCACGATCTTCTCGGCGATGCGCACCACGTCGTCGCGCTGCACGATGTGGCGCAGGATCAGCGTGAACTCGTCGCCGGCATAGCGGGCCACGGTATCGGACGCGCGCACGCTGCCGCGCAGGCGCTTGGCGACGGCGGCGAGCACCTGGTCGCCGACGGCGTGGCCGAGCGAATCGTTGATGTTCTTGAAGCGGTCGAGGTCGACGAACACGACCGCGAACATCTCGCTCGTGCGGTGTCCCTCGTGGATCGCCGAATTGAGGCGGTCGTTGAACAACAACCGGTTGGGCAGGCCCGTCAGCGGATCCTGCAGGCCGATCGCGCGGCCCTGCTCGCGCGCGTGACGCAGCTCGAGTTCCAGCGTCAGCGCATGGGCGACGACGCGCAATCCTTCGACCGCCGCACGGTCGTCGCCGAGGGCCTCGCGACGCGCCACCAGTAGCGCGCCGAGCTGGATCTGCCGCTCGCCGACCAGCGGCACGCCGACCAGGCATTCGAAATGCCGGCTGCGCACGAAGGCGTCATCGCCCGAATCGCGCCAGGCGCCAGCCGGCTGCACGATCTCCTGGCCGGCCAGGACACGCCGCAGGGTCGCCTCGTGCAGCGGATCGGGGCTGCCGTCGGCCGGACCGAAGCGGTGGTAGACCAGCAGCGGCTGCGCCTCGCCGGCCTGGTCCGGCGACAGTTCGACCAAAACGGCGAAATCGAGCGCGAGCCAGTCGATCAGCGTGCGCATGCCGGTACCGATGCCCTCTTCGCCGGCGCTGGCGCGCGCGAAGCGGCCGAGCGCGGCGAACGCCTGCTGGTAGCGGCCGAGTTCGCCGAGCTCGCGGAACACGTAGAAATGCACCAGACGGCCATCCTGCACGGCTAGCCGCACGTGGATGTCCACCGGATACGTGCTGCCGTCCGCACGCGGCTTGCGGCCGCGCCACTGCGCGCTGCCTTCGTGCGCGAGCTTGATGCCGACTTCGGCGCGCCGCTCCGGCGACAGCGCCGCGTCGAAATCCTCGATGTGGCCGGCCAGCACCTGCGCGCGCGAATAACCGGAGTGCTGCACGAAGGTCGTGTTGACGTCGACGACGCGGCCGTCGGCGGGGTCGACCACGATCAGTTCGTCGAGACTGCCGTCGAAGGCGAACTGGTAGCGGTCGCTGCCCGGCGCGGCGGCCGCGCCCCGCTGGGCGTGGGAGCGCGACGCGAGTGCCGGACGCAGCAGCGCTGCCGCCGCATCGGCATCGGTCGGCCGCGGGATCCATTCGATGACGCCGGCCGGCTTGCTGCCTCGGCGCCAGCGCGACGCCGCGCGTGCGTCGGCGAGCACGCCGACGACCGGCACCGGCGACGTCGGATGGTATTGGCGCAGTTCGCTGCACAGCGTCAGCGCATCGGCCGCCTCGTCGTGGAACTCCAGCAGGACCAGGTCGATCTGCGGGTCCTGCTCGAGGAATCCGCGCGCCTGGGCGAGGTCGCGCGCCGAATAGATGGCGTCGAAGCCCTGCGCATCGAGCGCATCGAACAGGATGCGCCGATCGTCGCGCCCGGCGGCGACGATCAGCACCGCACCACGGTTTTCCGCCGCGGTCGTCACTTGATCCAGCGGCCGTCGCGCAGGCGCATCCGCGGCTGCTTCTCGTCGTCCACGGCGAGCCGCTCGAACATGCCGTCCAGTTCCTCGGGCAGCTCGAAGGCGCTGCTGACGAAGACGAGTTTGCGCTCGTTCGCGCCCTGCATGCGCGAAATGCGTCGCAGCAGAACGGTATCGGCCGACTTCAGGTGCGCGGAAAAATCGACGAACAGGTAGATGCCGAAGTGCATGCTCTGCAGCACGTAGCGCAGCGCGTCGGTAATGCGCTTGGAGCCGGGCACGTGCAAGCCGCTCTCGCGCAGCGAGGCGATCCCGGCATCCGGCTCCCAGACGTACACGGCAGTACCGCTGCGAAGCGCGAGCATGCGCATGTGCGCGACCGTCTCGTCGACGTTGGCCGTCTCCAGCGCGATCAGATGCTGCGGCGACTGCACGATGCGATCGAGCAGTTTCTGCGTCAGCGGCGACTCGGATTTGCTGTGTGCCACAGGCCCCCTTGCTGGCCGCATTGACCCGGCGCACGGCTTGCCGGGATTATAGCCGTCCCCTCGCCGCTTCCCGGAGCCGGTCATGTTCGAAGGCCTGCGTTTCCAGCACTGGCATCCCGTTCAAGGCGACGACGGCATCGTGGTGCTGGCGCTGAACCGCGCCGGCACTTCGGTCAATGCGCTGTCGCGCGCCGTGCTGGACGAACTGGCCGAGATCGTCGAACGCCTGTCGTTCGAGCCGCCGAAAGGCGTCGTCATCCGCTCGAGCAAGGCGGCCGGCTTCGTCGTCGGCGCCGACTTGAAGGAGTTTGCCGGCTACGAAAAGAGCGGCGGCGTGCTCGACGCGATCGAGAACGGCCAGCGCGTGTTCCAGCAGCTGGCACGGCTGCGATGCCCGACGGTCGCCGCGATCCACGGCCACTGCATGGGCGGCGGCACCGAAATGGCCCTCGCCTGCCGCTACCGCGTCGCCTCGCGCGACCCGTCGACGCGGATCGGCCTGCCCGAAGTCAAGCTCGGCATCTTCCCGGGGTGGGGCGGCACGGCGCGGCTGCCGCGCCTGATCGGCGCTCCGGCGGCGCTGGAACTGATGCTGACCGGGCGCGCCGCTTCCGCCGAGAACGCGAAGGCGATCGGCCTGGTCGACACGCTGACCTCGCCGGAACTGCTGGTCGAGGCCGCCAAGGACCTGATCCGCCATCCGCGCAAGCGACCGCTGATGCAGCGCATCACGGCCTGGGCGACGAACACCTGGGTGGCGCGGCAGGCGCTGGCGCCGATGCTGGTCAAGCAGACGGCCGCAAAGGCGCGCAAGGAACACTACCCCGCTCCGTTCGCCTTGATCGAGGTCTGGCGCCGCGGCGGATCGAGCATCGCGCAGCGGCTGAAATTGGAGGCTCGCGGCGTCGCCAAGCTCGCGCAGACGCCGACAGCGCGCAACCTGATCCGCGTGTTCTTCCTGCAGGAGCGGCTGAAGTCGCTGGCCGGCGGCACCGAGCACGGCATCCGGCACGTGCACGTGGTCGGCGCCGGCGTCATGGGCGGCGACATCGCGGCCTGGTGCGCGCTGCGCGGCTTCGACGTGACGCTGCAGGACCGCGAGATGAAATACGTGCAGCCGGCGCTCGATCGCGCGAAGGAGCTGTTCACGAAAAAGCTGAAGACGCCCGAGCGCATCGAGCCGGCGCTGGCGCGGCTGCGCGCCGACGTCGACGGCCAGGGCATCGCCTCGGCCGACCTGGCGATCGAAGCGATCTTCGAGAACCTCGAGGCCAAGCAGGCGTTGTACCGCAAGACTGAGCCGGCGCTGAAGGCCGACGCACTGCTGGCGACGAACACGTCGAGCATTCCGCTCGACGAGCTGCGCACGGCGGTGGCCGCGCCCGGCCGCTTCCTCGGACTGCACTATTTCAATCCGGTCGCGCTGATGCCGCTGGTCGAGATCGTGCGTCACGACCAGCTCGACGCAGCCAGCGAGAAACGTGCGCTGGCGTTCTGCAAGGCGATCGACAAGCTTCCGGTGCCGGTCGCCGGTACGCCGGGCTTCCTGGTCAACCGGATCCTGATGCCGTATATGCTCGAAGCGGCGCGCGCCTGCAGCGAGGGTATTCCGGGCCCCGTGATCGACAAGGCGGCGAAGAAATTCGGCATGCCGATGGGACCGATCGAGCTGATCGACACGGTCGGCCTCGATGTTGCCGCCTCGGTCGGCAAGGAACTCGGTCCCTTTCTCGGCCTGGACATTCCACCGGGCCTGGCCGAACTCGTCGACGGCGGCAAACGCGGCAAGAAGGACGGCCAGGGTTTCTATGCCTGGGAGAACGGCAAGCCGAAGAAGCCCGAGGTCGACCCGAACTACGTCGCGCCGTCCGACCTCGAAGACCGCTTGATCCTGCCGATGCTCAACGAAGCGGTCGCCTGCCTCGCCGACAAGGTCGTCGACGACGCCGACCTGCTCGACGCGGGCGTGATCTTCGGCACCGGCTTCGCGCCGTTCCGCGGCGGCCCGATCCAGTACGTGCGCGATACCGGCGCCGACGGCCTGAAGAAAAAGCTGGACGCGCTGGCGCAGAAATACGGAGAGCGGTTCAAGGCGCGGCCAGGCTGGGACAGCGACGCGCTCGAGCCCTGACTGCGCGTTGTCGTTCACACGACGGCACACTGCCCCCTCATCGACGTCATTCCCGCGAAAGCGGGAATCCATTTTATTTGCGCAATTTGGATTCCCGCTTTCGCGGGAATGACGTCGCGACAAGGCGGCAACCCTGCTCCCGGCTCAACCCTTCGCCCACAAGTCCTTGGCCAGCCTCACCCCGTCCTCGCCGGGCGCATACAAGTCGTAGACGCGCTTGATCTCGCGATAGCCGAGCTTGCGGTAGAAATTGCGCGCCATCGCGTTGGTCGCTCGCGCTTCCAGATAGACGAAGCCGATGCCGGCGGTCAGCGCGCTCTCCTCCAGCCAGCGGACCAGGGCGCCGCCGATGCCCTTGCGCTGGCGCGCGGGGTCCACGCCGAGCAGCAGCAGATGCGCTTCGTCGTCCTTGTACTGCATGAGGCCGAAGCCGCTGACGCCGCCGTGCTCGCGCGCGACGGCGACGTTGATCGTCGGATCGCGGATCACGCGCAGGATGCGCGGCGGCGTCCAGCGCCAGCCGAGTCCGTGTTCGATCAGGTCGCGCGAAAGCGTGCCGATGCGTGCGGCGTCCGCCGGGATGGCCAAGCCGATGTCGTGTTCGGAGATCATCGTGACGCCATCATGCCGCGATCGCCGGCCGGCGCAAGTGAAGCCGCCGCGTTCAAAGCGCCGGCGGCGCGTCGCTCTTGGCCAGGCCGGAATGGCGCACGTCCTTGCCGCGCACGAGGTACAGCACGAACTCGCACAGGTTCTTGCAGCGGTCGCCGATGCGCTCGAGCGAACGCGCGCACCAGAGGCGGTCGAGTTCGGTCGGAATCTGCTCGGGCGTCTGCTGCATGCGCGCGACGAGCACGGCGAACAGGCTGCGATAGGTCTCGTCGATGCGACGATCGCGCCGCATGACTTCGAGCGCGAGCTGTTCGTCCAGCCGAGCAAAAGCGTCCAGCGCGCCGCGCAGCATGCCGCGCGCCAGGCCGCCGAGTTCGGCCAGCGAGGCAGTGACTTCGGCCCCGCCCTCCTCGCCGACGAGTTTCTCGGCCATCTTGGCGATGCGCTTGGCCTCGTCGCCGATGCGTTCGAGATCCGACAGCATCTTCATGACGGCCAGCACCAGCCGCAGGTCGGACGCCGCGGGCTGGCGCCGCGCGAGGATGTAGGCGCACTGCTCGTCGATCGCGACTTCGGCCGCGTTGACGCGCCGCTCGCGCTCGCGAATCGCCGCGCTCGCCGCCGCGTCGCGGCCGACCAGCACGTGCAGCGCCGCGGCGATCTGCTCCTCGACCAAGCCGCCCATCGCCAGCACCTGGCGGCGCACGTCCTCGATCTCGCTGTTGAACTGGCGGGAAATGTGTTGTGAAAGATGCAGTCGATCCATGCTCGCAGTCTACGACGTCCGTGTGTCCGAAAAACAAAAGATCGCGTGAGGACTCAGCCGTAACGGCCGGTGATGAAGTCCTCGGTCTGGCGTTCGCGCGGATTGGTGAACAGGGCGTCGGTATCGCCGAACTCGACCAGCCGGCCCTGGTGCAGGAACGCGGTGAAGTCGGAGACGCGCGCGGCCTGCTGCATGTTGTGCGTCACCAGCAGCAACGTATAGCGCTGCGCGAGCTCGTGCAGCAGTTCCTCGAAACGCAAGGTCGCCGCCGGATCGAGCGCCGAGGCCGGCTCGTCCAGCATCAGGATTTCCGGCTCGACCGCGATTGCGCGCGCAATCACGAGCCGCTGCTGCTGGCCGAGCGAGAGATCGAATGCGCTGTCGTCGAGCCGCGCGGCGACCTCGTCCCACAGCGCCGCCGCCTGCAAGGCCGCCTCGATGCGCTCGTCGAGCTCGCGCCGGCGGCGAATGCCGAGCAGGCGCAGCCCATAGGCGACGTTGTCGTGGATCGACAGCGGAAACGGGTTCGGACGCTGGAACACCATGCCGACGCGGCGGCGCAGATCGTGCAGCAACGTGTCTTTGGCGTACGCATCGGTATCGCCGACCAGGACGCGGCCATCGACGCGCGCGTCGGCGATCTCGTCGTTGAGGCGATTGAGGCAGCGCAGCAGGCTCGACTTGCCGCTGCCGCTCGGACCGATCAGCGCCGTGATGCGCCGCCGGGGTACGGCCAGATCGACGCCGGACAGCGCCTGCCGCGCACCATAGCGCAGCGACAAGGCGAAGGTCTGCACGGCCACGTCGGCGACGTCCGCAGCGCCCGGAGCGGCGGCGAGACTTTCGGATTCGGGAACGGCGCTCAGCATCGGTCTCAGGTTTCCAGTGCGCGGTAGCGGTCGCGCAAACGATTGCGCAGCAGGATCGCCGTCAGGTTCAGCACCAGTACGACGCCGACCAGCAGACCCGCGCAAGCATACGCGCGCGGGACGCCGCGGATCGCATCGGCGCTCGCCAGCGCGGCGTCGTAGATGGTGAATCCAAGGTGCATGAATTCGCGCGACGGATGCAGGTACGGAAACACGCCGTCGACCGGCAGCGCCGGCGCGAGCTTGACCACGCCGACCAGCATCAGCGGCGCGACCGCGCCGGCCGCGCGCGCCACCGCGAGGATCAGGCCGGTCAGCAGCGCCGGCCGCGCCGCCGGCAGCAGCAGCGTCCACAGCGCCTCGTCATGCGTCGCGCCGAGCGCGAGCGAGCCTTCGCGCAGGCTGCTCGGAATACGCGCGAGTCCTTCTTCGACGCTGACCACGACGACCGGCAACGTCAGCAACGCCAATGTCAGCGCGGCCCACAGCAAGCCGCCGCCGCCGAACGTCGGCACCGGCAAGCGGTCGGCATAGAAGAGACGATCGATGCCGCCGCCGAGGCCGTGCACGAACAGCCCCAGTCCGATCACGCCGTAGACGATCGACGGCACGCCGGCGAGCTGGTTGATCGCGATGCGCACGCAGCGCGCGGCGAAACCGCGGCGCCGATGCAGATAGATCGCGGTGGCGATGCCGAACGGCATCACGATCAGGCTCATCAGCAGCACGAGCGTCAAGGTGCCGAGCAGCGCGGGCAGCACGCCGCCGACCAGGTTCGATGCCGCCGGCGGCGTCGCCAGGAATCGTGCGAGGCGATGGAAGAAGACACTGCATCGCGCAAGGACGCCGAGCGCGTTCGGCCGCACGATTTCGATCGCCTGCACCGGCGCGGCCGCCGCGGCGAGCAAGGCCTCCTCGCCGTCGCTGCCGCGGCCGTAGAGCCGGCGCCCGTCCACCAGCGTGATGGCGACGGCGTCGGCCGGTTGCGAGCGCGCGGCGATGTCGCTCGAACGCACGCGCTGGTAGGCGCTTCCCATGCGTTCGAGTTCGCTCGTACGGATAGCCAGCGCACCGGAAAGGCCGGTGGCCTCGCTGGCGACGATTTCGCCGAGCACGGTGCTGCCGTCGCGCAGCTGCACGGCCTCGACCGGCGCCGGCCAGAACGGCGCGAGGCCCGCACTCGCCAGGAAGCCGAACAGCAGCACGATCGCTCCGACGCAGACACCGCTGAGGCCGGCCACCAGCCAGGTGCCGGCGGCGCCGTATCGCCGTGCGTTCATGCGGCGTGCGCCGCTGCGCGCAAGCGCCGATGCAGGCGCTCGCGCACGGCGTCCGCCAGCGCGCTCACGCACAAGGTCAGCAACAACAGCAGCAAGGCGGCCAGCAGCAGGCCGCGCCAGGTGTCGCTTTCCGGCGAGGCTTCCGGCATGCCGAGTGCGAGGTCCGCGCTGATCGAACGCAATCCGCCGAGCGGGTCGAAGCCGCCGATCGGCGTATTGCCGCTCGCCATCAGCACGATCATCGTTTCGCCGAGGCAGCGCGAGAAGCCGAGCAGCCCCGCGGCGACGAGTCCGGACCCGGCCGCCGGCAGCAGCACCGTCGTCAGCGCCTGCCAGCGCGTCGCGCCGAGCGCGAAGGCGGCGTCGGTATGCGCGCGCGGGACCAGGAACAGCGCGTCCTCGGACAACGAGAACACGATCGGGATTCCGGCGACGCCGAGCGCGAGGCCGACCAGGGCGGCGTTCCACGGACTGGCCGGCACGATGGCGGGTTCCGCTTGCCTTGCCGCGACGGCGACGACGAGCGCCGTCGTCGCGATCAGCAGCGGCAGCAGCCACAGCGGCAGCCAGCCTTCGTTGCGCACACGCGTGCCGAACGCCATGCCGGCGGACAGCAGCACCAGCGGAACGATGACGATCAAGGCGAGCACGCTGGCAACATGGTTGCGCAGCCAAGGCGCGATCGTCACCGCCGCGATCAGCCCCAGCACGACGGTCGGAACCGCTTCGAGGATCTCCAGCGCGGGCTTGATCCAGGTGCGCAGACGCGGAGCGCAGAAATGCGCACTGAACATCGCCGTCGCGATGCCGAGCGGCAAGGCGACGAGGATGCCGCATACGCCGGCGCGCAAGGTGCCGGCGAGCAATACCTCGAAACGCCGCCAGGTGTCGGCGGACAGCGGCGTGCCGGGATGCAGGCCGACCAGCAGAAACAGCGGAATCGCCAGCAAGCCGAGCAGCACCACGGCGGTGCAGATGCCGACGACGGCGCTGATGACGCGCTCGCGCCGGCGGCGCGCGCGCGCCGAGGCGCGAACGAAGTCGGCGCTCAAGACGGAGGCGTAAGTGGCTGGATTGCCGGGCATTCGGGCACGCTAGGTCGTCAAAGTGACGATGTTGTTACAGCTGGCGGCGGCACTGTCATCGATCTGCCACCGCGACGCAATACGCGCTTCAACGAGAGCCGCCAGCCTGCATGAAATCCCCAGTCCCCCATGCGCATGCGTGTCGCAATTGTCACCGAGACCTGGCCACCGGAGATCAACGGCGTCGCCTTGACCGTACAGTCGCTCGCGCGCGGACTGGCGGGACTCGGGCACGCGGTCGAGCTGGTGCGTCCGCGCCAGGATGGCGAGACCGACAGCGGCACGACATCGGCCGACGGCTACGACCAGGTCATCCTGCCCGGCGCCGCGCTGCCGCGTTATCCGGGACTGCGCTTCGGCCTGCCCGCGCATCGCTCCCTGCACCGGCGCTGGTCCGAGCGTCGCCCGGACGTTCTCTATATCGCCACCGAAGGTCCGCTAGGCCTCACGGCGCTCGGCGCCGCGCGCCGGCTCGGCTTGCCGGCCTGCACGGGCTTCCACACGCGCTTCGACGACTTCGCCCGCCACTACGGGCTGGGCTGGCTGACGCCGATCGTGTTCGCCTACCTGCGGCGGTTCCACAATCGCGCGTCGGCGACGCTGGTGCCGACGACCGAACTGGCCGATTTCCTCGGCGCAAACGGCTTCCGCAACGTGCGCCTGCTGCGCCGCGCGGTCGATACCGAGTTGTTCGACCCGGCACGCCGAGACGAGGCGCTGCGCGCCGAGTGGGGACTGTCTCCCGACGATCTCGCGGTGATCCATGTCGGCCGTATCGCGCCGGAAAAGAATCTCGACCTCGCCGTGCGCGCGTTCCGCGCGATCCAGCAGCAACAGCCGCGCGCGCGCCTGGTCATCGTCGGCGACGGACCGGCGCGCGCCGGTCTCGCCGCGCAGCATCCGGACATCGTCTTCACCGGCATCCGCCGCAACGAGGAATTGGCGCGCCACTACGCCTGCGGCGACCTGTTCGTCTTTCCGAGCCTGACCGAGACCTTCGGCAACGTGACGCTCGAAGCGCTGGCTTGCGGTGTGCCAGTGGTCGCCTACGACTACGGCGCCGCGCGCGAGCACATCCACGACAGCCGCGCCGGCACGCGCGTGCCGCTCGGCGACGGCAACGCCTTCGTCGCCGCCGCCGTGGCGATGGCGGCGCAGATCGCACGCGAGACCAACGCCAGTACTTCGCCGCTGCGACTGGCCGCGCGCGAAACGGTGGCCGCGCTGAGCCCGGCCAGCGTCTCGACCCATTTCGCCGACCTGCTCGGCACGCTTGCACTGCGGAGGGCGGCATGACGACCTGGCAGCGACTCGAAGTGGGCAGCGGCGAACGCCGCCTGTGCGTGGCGATGAACCGATGGGGCACGTGGCGCGCACTGACGCGATTCTTCCGCGTGATCAGCCGCCTCGGCGACGGCGTCTTCTGGTACACGCTGATGGGCCTGCTGGCGGCGTTCGGCGGCCTGCGCGGCATCCACGCGGCGCTGCACATGGCCTGCGTCGGCATCGTCGCCGCCACGCTGTACCGCACGCTCAAGCGCTGGACGCGCAGGCCGCGGCCGTTCCGTGCGCATGCGGACATCACCGCCTACCTCGCGCCGCTGGACGAATTCAGCTTTCCGTCGGGCCACACCTTGCATGCGGTCAGCTTCACGCTGATCGCCTTGGCGTACTTCCCGATCCTCGCCCCGCTGCTGCTCGCGTTCACCGTGCTCGTCGCGATGTCGCGCGTAGTGCTCGGTTTGCACTATCCGAGCGACGTGCTGGCGGCGACGCTGATCGGTTGCGTGCTGGCGGGGTCGTCGCTGTGGCTGGTTCCGGCGAGCTGGTTCGCCTAGACCTGCGGAAGTTCGTCGACGCTCCGTCGACTACATCTTCGGCGATGCCGAAGACGTGCGGCAACGGGGCGGTTGCAGGGGATGCAGCGGCTAGAGCGATTCGACGCGCGCGCCGACGACCGGCGGACGCAGCTGCGCCAGCCAATCGTTCGCATTGGCGACTTGCGCCTCGCGCTTGAAGGAATCGAGCGCGGCCAGATCGAGTTCGGCGATCGCCCAGCCGGACGTCGCGTCCGCCTGCACCTGCACGCCGTCGGACGGAAAGCCTCGATCGATCGGCGTATAGATCGCCGAGCGCCCGGTATTGACGTCGAGCGCCGGGCTCCACGCGGCCTCGCCCGCCGTCACGGCGCAGGCGACGAAGACCTGGTTCTCCAGCGCGCGCGCCTGGCAACCGATGCGCACGCGATTCGCGCCCGCGTCGGTGTCGGTGCAGCTCGGCACCAGGATCACGCGCGCGCCGGCTTCCACCTGGGCGCGCGCGTACAGCGGAAATTCGACGTCGTAGCAGATGTCGATGCCCACGCGGCCGAACGTCGTGTCGAAGACCTTCAGCTCGTCGCCGGGTACGATCACGCCGGCCTGGCGTTCGAAGCCGGTCAAGGTGAGCTTGTCCTGGAACGCGACGCGCCCTTCCGGCGACACGAAGTAGGCACGGTTGCGATAGCGGCCGCCGCCGATGTCGAGCAGGAAGCTGCCCGCGACCAGATGGATCGCATGCGTGCGTGCGAGTTCGCGCGCGAGCGCGACATAGGCATCGTGATGCACCTGCAAGCCGGCGAGCGAGCGCACGAAGTCGCCGCGCTCGGCTTCGTCGAGCACGGCGGCCGCTTCGAGCGCCAGGTATTCCGGCAGCACGATCATCTGCGCACCCGCGCGTGCCGCTTCGGCGACGCTGGCGGAAACCCGCTCGGCGAACGCGGCGAAATCGCGCGGCTGGCCGATGGCGTATTGGGCGGTAGCGATCTTCAGTTTCACTTCGAATCCAGTGGGCGCAGCCAGAAGCGCAGGCGATGGCAGCTCCCCATATCGTGCCCGATCTCCTGCCATTCAAGCTGGCAGAACATGTCGTCCTGGCGCGCGTAGCCTCGCTTGTTCCAGAACACGTCGTTGGGGCGGAAGCCTTCCGGCTTGCGCGGATCGTCCAGCGTGCGTTCGACCGCGCAGAACGCGGTCAGGCGGAAGCGGCCGAGCCGGCGCGCGTAGCCTTCGCGCTCGTCGAAAAAGCGATGGCCGAGACCGTGCCCGCGGTATTCCTTCAGCAGTACCGACTCGCCGAAATAGAACACGTCGCCGAGGTCGATGCCGCGATCGAGAAACGGCTGCTGGAAGGCCGCCGTCTCGTCGGTCAGCGGAATGCCGGTCGAGGCGCCGATCACGCGGTCGCCGTCGAAGGCGAGCACGAACAAGCTCTCCGGCGACTGCGCGTAGGTCGCCAGGTAATTCTTCTCGTATTCGCGATCGCCGGCATACAGGTACGGCCAGTCGCGGAACACGGCGATGCGCAGCTCGGCGACCGCATCGAGATGCGGCGTCACGTCGGCGCCGGTGAAGGTCTTCACGATGATCATGAGGCGACGGTATCTCGTGGCATGGAATGGGTAAAGATTCGGACGTCCGCTTCCGCTGCGCAGCGCCTACGCCCGTGCCGCGCCGAGCCAGCGCGCGGCGCCTTCCCCGGCGATACGGCCACTGGCGAAACAGGCCGTCAGCAGATAGCCGCCGGTCGGCGCTTCCCAGTCGATCATCTCGCCGGCGACGAAGGTGCCCGGCAGCGTTTTCAGCATGAGGCGCTCGTCGAGCGCCTCGAAGCGCACGCCGCCGGCACTGCTGATCGCCTCGTCCAGCGGCCGCGCGCGCACGAGTCGCAGCGGCAGCGATTTCAGCGTCGCCGCGATGCGAGCGGCGTCCTCGCGGTCCTGCTTCGGCAACACTTCGTGGAGCAGGCCCGCCTTGACGCCGTCGATACCGGCACGGCGCCGCAGATGCTCGCTGAAGGATCGCCCGTTGCGCGGCTGCGCAAGATCGCGCGCAAGGCGGTCGGCATCGCGGCCGGGCACCAGGTCGAGGCGGATCTCGACCGGCCCCTGCGCTGCGATCGCATCGCGCAGGCTCGCGCTGAGCGCATAGATCAGGCTCCCCTCGACGCCGTTCGCCGTGACGACGAACTCGCCCTGGCGGCGTTCCGGCTGGCCGCCTTTATCGCGCCATTCGACGACGACAGGCTTGAGCGGCTGGCCGGCGAAGCGGCTGGCGAAGTGTGGCGTCCAGGCGACATCGAAACCGCAGTTCGACGGCGCCAGCGGCGCGACGTCGACACGGCGCTGGGCGAACGCCGGCACCCAGGTACCGTCGGAGCCGAGCACTGGCCAGCTGCCGCCGCCGAGCGCGAACACGGCGGCCTGCGCCTGCACGCTACGCTCGCCGTCGTCGTCGACGGCGAAGCGCAGCGCGCCGTCGGCATCCCAGCCGAGCCAGCGGTGATGGCGATGAAACCGCACGCCGCTCGCACGCAGCCGACGCAACCAACCGCGCAGCAGCGGCGCCGCCTTCAGGTCGCTTGGAAACACGCGGCCCGAACTGCCGACGAAGGTCTCGATGCCGAGACCGCCGGCCCAGTCGCGCAGCGCCTGCGCGTCGAACACATCGAGCCAGCGCGCCACCTCGACCTCGCGCGCGCCGTAGCGCGTCACGAACGTCGCCGGAGGGTCGGAATGCGTGAGGTTCAGCCCGCCCTTTCCGGCGATCAGGAACTTGCGCCCGACCGAACCCATGCGGTCGTAGACATCGACCTCGACGCCGGCCGCACGCGCCGCCTCCGCCGCCATCAGGCCGGCAGGGCCGCCGCCGATGACGGCAAGCGCCGGCGCAGCGGTAGGCTCAGCCGCCAACCTGAGCGATCCAGTCCTGCAGGTTGTAGTAGTTCGTCACGCGTGCGATGCGGCCGTCCTTGATGTCGAAGAAGGCGCCGCCCGGCAGCACGTACTTCTGCCCGCGTGCCGGCGGCAGGCCCTCGTCGCTGGCCTTGTAGGTGCCGTGCACGACGTATTCGGCCGCCGCGCGCGTGCCGTCCGGTGTGGCGCTGACGACGATATCGGCCAGCTGCTCGGAATAGCTCGCGTCCATGCGCGCGAGAAACGCGCGAAACGCCGTGCGGCCCTTCTCGCGCGCGCCCTGGTTGAGGTCGTGCACGACGTCCTCGGTCAGGTGCGCGAGCATCGCTTCCCAGTCGCCGCGGTTGAAGGCGGCGTAGTAGTTCTCGATCAGCGCGATCGTTTCCTGAAGGGACATGGCAGCTACCTCGGTGCGTGGAGACAATCCCGTATGGTAGCAACCGCGTCAAGCCGCGGTGGCGGATGATGGCGATCGTCTACCGCGGCCGCCGCGGCATGGCGTCGCAGCCGTTACCAGAACGTGCACCAGGGATGCGTCCAGTACAGCACCCAGAGCAGGCCCGAAGCTTCCCAAAAGAGCTTGCGCAGGCCGCGTGCTGCGAGCCAGACGATCACGCAGGCCAGCAGCAGCGGCAGATGTTTTTCCAGCGTCGCCCGTGGCTCGGCCGAGAGGCCGGGAATGCCCATGCTCATCGCGTTTCCTCCCGCACCGCGAGTGGTGCGGGAGGATCATCGCGGTTCGAACGCCGCGCGATCAGGCGCAGCCGTCAGCGATCGCGCATGACGCCTGTCACGCGCCCTGCTGCTTGATCCAGTCGTCGATCACGCGTTCGAGCAAGGCGAGCGGCAGCGCTCCGTGCGTCAACACCTGATCGTGGAACTTGGCGAGCGTGAATTTCGGACCGAGCGCCTGCTTCGCCTTCTCGCGCAGCTCGAGGATCTTCAGCATGCCGGCCTTGTACGCGAGCGCCTGGCCGGGGTCGACGAAGTAGCGTTCGATCTCGGCGGTCACATCGGACTCGGCCATGCCGGTGTTCTCCATCATGTAGGCGATCGCCTGCTCGCGGCTCCAGTGCTTGTAGTGGATGCCGGAATCGACGACCAGGCGCACGCCTCGCATCATCTCGTCGCGCAGGCGCCCCAGGTTGTCGAGCGGGTCCTTCTCGAAACCGAGCTCCCACGCCAGCCGCTCGGAATACAGCGCCCAGCCCTCCGCGTATGCCGTGAACGGCAGCACGCGGCGGAAGAACGGCACGCCTTGCAGGTCCTGCGCGATCGAGATCTGGAAATGATGCCCCGGAATACCTTCGTGATAGGCCAAGGTGCGCATGGCGAATTTCGGCGTCTCGGAAGTGTCGCGCATGTTCGCGAAGAACGTGCCCGGACGCGTGCCGTCGAACGAACCCGGCTCGTAGTAGGCGCCCGGTGCGGTCTTCTCGGCGAACGCCGGCACCGCCTTGACCTGCACGCCGAGCTTGGGCCTCACGTCGAACGCGTCGCCGAGACCTGAGTTGACCTCGTCGAGGATCGCCTGGTACTGCTTCAGCATCGCCGCCTTGCCTTCCGGCGTGCTCGGAAACGTCGACTCGGGCGCATGCGCGAGCTGCTGCACGCGCGCACCGATGCTGCCTTCGACCAGGCCCTTGTCCTTCAGGATCGCATCCATCTCGCCGCTGATGCGCGCCACCTCGGACAGCCCCAGCGTGTGCACCTGCTCCGGCGTCATGTCGGTGGTCGTGTGCATGCGCACGCACCAGGCGTAGTACGCGTCGCCGTCGGGCAGGCTCCAGGCGCCGTCGTTGCGCTGCGCCTTGGGCTGCAGCGAGGTGAAGTAGTCGATCAGCGAGTGGTAGGCCGGGTAGACGCTGTTCTGCACCGAGGCGGCGACGCGAGCGAGCAGCGCATCGCGGTCGGCCTGCGCGATCTGCTCCGGCGCGATCTTGTCGAGCTTCTCCTTGAAACTCGTGTACAGCATGTTCTGCTCTGCCGGTACGCCGACGAAGCCGTCCATTTGCTTCAGCACGCCGTCGACGGTGAATTTCGGCGGCAGCACGCCCTTCGATTCGCGCAGCCTGAGCCCCTCGATCACCTGATCGAACTTCTGCGGGAATTTGTCGAGCCGCGCGATGTAGGCGTCCGCGTCGTGGCGATTGTTGACCTGATGCGTCTCCGACATGAAGCTCGGCAGGCTCGACTGGATGCCGGCCATCTGGTTGACCGGGAAATCGTGATCGCGGAAGCGGTCGCCTTCGACCTGGATCGAGAGGAAATAGTCGAGCACGTCGTAGGACAGCTGGCCGTCGCGATCGAGCGCGTTGCGGTCGTAGCGATGCAGCGTCTCGACATCCTGCTCGATCATCTCGGCCATCGCCGCCTCGTGCGCGGGCGATGCGTCGTCGAGCTTGTCGCTGTAGAAGTCCGCCCACGGCGGCAGGATGCGCATGTTGCTCAGCAGTTCCGGGCTTTGCAGCGCGAACTGGCCGAACACGCGCCCGTAGAACCAATCGATCTTGTAGGGCTTGAAATACCACACGTGCACGAAGAACACGCCGGCCACGACGACGACCAGCACGAGCAGGCGCAGCAGCCACTTCAGCAGCGTTCGCATGGACACACCTCCCCCTGGAAAACCCGCAGCGTAACCGGTCCGGAGGGAAGCGGCATCGGACTGCGGCCCGACCCGGCGCGCGGCTTACGGATTGCTAACGCCGCTTCCTTCCTTTTTCCACACTCGCTGCACCATCCTTACGCGGTGCGGGCCTAAGCTGGTCGCCGTCGAATCACCGACACCCGCAGAGGAAACGCAATGCTCTGAAGCCCCGCCGCCGCCCGAAATTCGACTTCGGGCCGGTACTTGCGTCATGCCCCGTTCCGCCGTGCCCACTCTCTCGAGCGGAACCCGCCCTGGCAACGACGTTCCTGGCCGATGCATCGTCCAACGATGCCCTCTCCCCAACGTCATCCGGTTCCCGGCCCTCCCAGCCCCGGCAGCCACGATGCATCGGCCTCTTTTTTGTCTCCACGACCTCTTTTTTTTTCTGCGGCGCTCACCGCTGCGTGGCTTCGCGCAGGTGCGCCACGAACGCGCGAACCTTCGCCGGCGGATGGCGGCCGGAATACACCGCGTAGATGCCGCCGTCGGGCAGCCGGTGTCCGCGCAGCAGCGATACGAGCCGGCCGTCGCCGATCGCATCATCGACGAGGTAGTCCGGCAGCACCGAAAGGCCGCCGCCCGCGAGCACCATCGCATAGGCCGACAGCGTGCTGTTGACCTCTGCCACCGGCCTCACGCGCACCGAGCGGCGTGTACCGCCGGCGCCGGCGAAGGTCCAGTGCCGCGGCGCGGGCAGCACCGACAGTGCGATCCAGCCGTGCTGTGCCAGATCGTCGGGGCGGCGCGGCGTTCCGGCCGCTGCCAGATAGGACGGAGCGCCGACCAGACGCTGGCGGAACGCGCCCAGGCGCGCCGCGTGCAGGCGCGAGTCGCGCAGCCAGCCGACCCGAACGGAAACGTCGAAGCGTTCGGCAATCGGATCGGCGATGCGGTCGCTGACGATCAGCTCCACTTTCAATTGCGGATGCAATCGGGCGAACGAAGCGAGCGCGGGCGCGACGACGGCCGGGCCGTGGTCACTCGATGCGCCGACGCGCAGGGTTCCGGTAGGGACATCGCGGTTTTCGCCGACGCGTTCGATCGCCGCCTCGGTCTCGCCCAGGATACGCACGCAGTCGGCGTGGAACAGCGCGCCGGCTTCGGTCAACGCCATGCGCCGCGTGCTGCGCAGGAGCAAGGTCACGCCGAGTTCCTTTTCCAGGCGCGCGACGTGCTGGCTCGCCATCGCCTTGGTCGTGCCGAGCTGCTCGGCGGCCGCCGTGAACGAACCGGTGCGCACGACGGCGACGAAGACCGCCAGCCGATTCAGATTGATTGCGGTGGCAGCCATGACAGCGCGCCCATTGTAAAGCTGGAGTTTACGATGAATTCCCGTTCGCGGGATTTATCTGCCGTGGCCATCTGGTCCACACTGCGCGCCATCAGTTCGTACCCTCCCTTCGCTTCTCTGCCAGGAACCTTCATGAAAATCGCATTGTTCGGGGCCAACGGCCACCTCGGCCGCGTCATCCTCCAGGAAGCGCTGCAGCGCGGCCATGAGGTCGTCGCGATCGCACGCGATCCGGCGCGCCTCGTGCTCGACGATCCCAAGCTGACCGTCGTCGCCGGCAACGCCGGCGACAGCGCCAGCTTCGGCAAGGCCATCACAGGTGCCGACGTGGCCGTCGCCAGCCTGTCCGGTCGCCGCGACGCGGACGCCGCTGCCGTCCCGCGCTATGCGCGCGTGCTGCTCGACGCGTTGCCGCGGGCCGGCGTCGCGCGGCTCGTATGGATCGGCGGTGCCGGCAGCCTCGAAGTCGCGCCGGGCGTTCGTGTGATCGACGATCCGAATTTTCCGGCCGCCTGGAAACCCGAAGCGCTCGCACAGGCCGACGCGCTGCAGGTCTTCCGCGAATCGAACGGCGTGGTCGACTGGACCTACATCAGCCCCGCCGCGCTGATCGAACCCGGGGAACGCAGCGGCCACTACCGGATCGGCGGCGACCAGCTCCTGGTCGATGCCGAAGGCATCAGCCGCATCTCGATCGCCGACTATGCGGTCGCCGTGGTCGACCGCATCGAGAAGGACGACGCCCGCCGCACGCGCATCACCGTCGCCTACTGAACCGCGGCCTGCGCACGGTCTATTCGTGATCGTGCGCGGGCGCATCCTCGGCGTGGCCATGGTCGTCAGCGTGACCGTGGCCATCGGCATGATCGTGATCCTCGGCATGCTCGCCGCTTCCGGCATGCTCCTCGTGATGATCGTGATCGTCCTCGCCGCCGCCATGATGATGGCCGCCGCTGGCGGCGACTTCGTCGTGGTACTGCTCCGGCGTCAGTTGGGGTAGCTTGCGCGCGAAGGCGACCAGGCCCCAGACGTACTTGTCCTCCATGCTGCGTCCCCACGCGGGCATCCCGCTCATCTTGATGCCATGCTTGATCGCCCAGAACGCCTGCGCCGGATCGCCGATGCCGCGCTGCGCGAATTCTGGCGGCGCCGGGTACAGGCCCCGATGCAGCTCGCTGTCCGTCTTGCCCGGTTTGAGATGGCACGATGCGCACATCGTGTCGTAGTTGCCGGCCGCCGAGCGGATCAAGGCCGCATCGTCGAGATCGGGTACGGCGATGCCGTCGGCATGCGAGGCGATCGAACGCTCGCGAAACATCTTCAGGAATTGCTCGGTGACCGGCCAGTGCGGCGCGTCGGCGGCGACGTTGTAGATGCCGGACCAGGCTGTGCCAGCCGCGATCGCGAACAGGACGAGCAGCAGCAGGATCAATTTCGATAAGGCTTTCATGGTGACTCCCGTCAGAACCAGAGGCGCAGGCCGGCAACGGCCTGCGTGTCGAAGGCGCGCTCGTCGCCCGTGTCGAAAACACTCGTGCGCGAACCGAAGCGGCGATGCCATTCGACGCCGACATACGGCGCGAACTCGCGGCGGATCTCGTAGCGCAGACGCAGGCCGAACTCGGCATCGGACACGCCCGCGGCAATGCCGCGCGCGGGATCGGACTTGCCATAGGCGTTGAGCTCGAAGCGCGACTGCACGATCCAGCGCTGCGTCAGCAGCGTGTCGTAGCTGCTTTCCATGCGCAGCGCCGTACGATTCTGCGGACCGACATAGGCCGTCACGCCGAGCTCGAACCAGTACGGTGCGAGCCCCTGCGCGCCGAACGCCGCCCAGGTCCGGCCGGGCCCCTGGCCGAAGTCGCGGCGCACACCGAGCTGCGTATCCCAATACGGCGCGACCGCATGGCTCCACAAGAGCTGCGCATCGGCGTCTTCGAGCGTGCCTTGCGAGCGCCGCCCTTCGCTCTTGAACCAGAGCTTGTCGAAGTCGCGGCCGTACCAGCCCTCGGCGTTCCACGCGGTCGCGTAGCCGTCGTCGGTCTTGACGCGTTCGAAGCGGTCGAGCGTGAACAGGCCGAAGCTCGCGTCGTCGTCCATGCCCATCACGTCGACCATCTGCGCCGCAGTCATCGCGCCCATGTCATGTTGCGGCGGCAGTGGCGCGACATGATCGGAAGCCACCGGATGGGCTTGCGCCGGATTCGTCTGCGCACGATCCGTTTGCACCGTGTCCGCCTTCGACGGCGCGGGCTGGCCATGCTGCCCGTGCATCGCCGCGTGATCCATCGCCGGCATGCCGGCTGCGGTGTCCGTGGGCGGCGGTTCCGGCTGCTCGGCGCGCGGCTCGTCTTCGTGTTCGATGGCCGCGTGCAACTGCGCCCACGCGTCGGGCGACGCGGCAACCAACACGATGCAGCACGCCAACGCGAAGCGGGTGCGTACGGGAGTGCGCGCCTTCATGCGACCACCACTTCGCGGAACATGCCCGCTTCCATGTGGTACAGCAGATGGCAGTGGTAGGCCCAGCGCCCGAGCGCATCGGCGCTGACGCGATAACTGATCTTCTGCGCCGGCTGCACCACGACCGTGTGCTTGCGCACCTGGAACGAGCCGTCGGGCGCTTCGAGCTCGCTCCACATGCCGTGCAGATGGATCGGGTGCGTCATCATGGTGTCGTTGACCAGCACGATGCGCACGCGTTCGCCGTGGCGCAGGTGCAGCGGCTGCGCGTCGGAAAATTTCTGTCCGTTGAACGACCAGATGTAGCGTTCCATGTGGCCGGTCAGGTGCAACTCGACCGTGCGCTGCGTGTCCGCACTGATCGGCGCGGCGATGCTGTGCAGGTCCGCGTAGGTCAGCACGCGTCGGCCGTTGTCGCGCAAGCCGACGCCCGGATCGTCGAGATTCGTGCGCGGCGTGTCGACGCGCATGTCGACGCCGGGGCCGAATTCGGCGCGTGCATGCGTCACGGCCGCCGGCGCGTGCATCATCGCGGCGTGGTCCATTCCCTTCATCGCGGAATGATCCATGCCGCTCATCGAGCCATGATCCATGCCGGACATCGACGCTCCCTCCATCGATCCCATCATGTCGCCCATCGAGAGCAGCACGCGCGCATCGAGCGGCGGTACGTCGGCTTTCAGTCCAGGCCGCGGCGTCAGCGTGCCGCAGGCGTAGCCGGAGCGATCCATCGCCTGCGCGAAGATCGCGTAGGCGCGGTCCGCGTCCGGCTCGACGATCACGTCGCAGGTTTCCGCGGTGCCGAGGCGGAATTCGTCGACGCTGACCGGCTCGACGTCCTGGCCGTCGTGCGCGATCACGCGCAGCTTCAACCCCGGAATGCGCACGTCGAAGAAGCTCATGGACGAGCCGTTGACGAAGCGCAGGCGTACCTTGTCGCCGCGCGCGAACAGGCCGCTCCAGTTCGCCGCCGGCGCACATCCGTTCATCAGATAGGTGTAGACGTGCCCCGAAACGTCCGCCAGGTCGCTCGGATTCATGCGCATCTGGTTCCACATGCGTCGATCGGCGAGCGCGCGGGCGATGCCGGTGTCGCTCGCATCGCGCAGAAAGTCGAGCGCAGTCGGCTTGGCGAAGTTGTAGTAGTCGCCGTGCCGCTTCAACGTCGCGTAGATGTGCTCGGGATCGGCGTCGGTCCAGTCCGACAGCAGCACGACGTAGTCGCGCTCGGCGGCATGGCGTTCGCCGCCGCGCGGTTCGATCACGATCGGCCCGTACAGGCCGATCTGCTCCTGGAAACGCGAGTGGCTGTGATACCAGTACGTGCCGGCCTGGTTCACCGCGAAACGGTAGGTATAGCTTTCACCGGGTGCGATGCCCATGAAGCTCAAGCCCGGCACGCCGTCCATGTCGGCCGGCAGCACGATGCCGTGCCAGTGGATCGAGCTGCGCTCGCGCAGGGTATTGCGCACGCGCAGCGTGACCGTGTCACCCTGGCGCCAGCGCAGCAGGGGCGCCGGCAGTTGCCCGTTGACGACGGTGGCGCTGCGCGGCGCGCCGGTGAAGTTGACGGTCGCCGCGCCGATCTCGAGGTCGAATTGCGTACCGTCCAGTACGTCGCGGCGCGGCGGCGACTGCGCGATCGCCGGTCCGCGCCAGCCCAGCCCGGCGGCGACGCCGCCCAGAGCCAGGCCTTGCATGAAGCGGCGCCGCGAGAACGCGGACGGCGCGCCCGTTGGAAAAAGGTTCATTGAGAAACTCCGAATGGCGACGCGCCGAACGCGCGTCACAAGTCTCCGCCACGGGCATGGTCCGAGACGGGAGGATCCTCGATCTTCGGCAGATCAGGCGATCGGAGGTCGCAGCAACGGTGCTGCCAGCGTCGCGTACGCACGCGGCAACGCGGCCGGCTCGATCGCGGCTTGCGCGGGATTCATCGCGGCCGGCAGGGCGAGGAAGCTCACGGCAGCACACAGGGGTCCGCAAGCGCACAGCTTGCCGACACAGCACAGGCAGTCGTCGGCGTGCTGGTGCCGATGCGCGGCTTGTGCAGGCTTGACGGCGTCACGATGCGCGCAGGGCGGCTGCTCGACCGTCGCCGATGCGGCATGGCCTTGACCGGATGGAACGACCGGCAACGCCGCCACCACGATCGCGTTCGCGATCAACGCGAACGCCATCACGCAGGCGAACACGCGCGCACCCTGCCCGCGCGCGATACGGCGCAGACGCAACAGGAAGCTGGCGGAGAACGGCATCACGTCCGAGAATGGTACGCATCGAGCGCTCGCGCGCAAGTCCGCAGTGCGCGCCGCCCCACTCTTCCTGATCTAATCCCATGAACTATCGCCACGCCTTCCATGCCGGCAACTTCGCCGACGTCCTCAAGCACACGATCCTGCTCGAGCTGATCGATGCGTTGGAAGCCAAGCCCGGCGCGTTCTGCTACGTCGACACGCATGCCGGTCGCGGCCGCTACGACCTGCGCAGCGAAGAAGCCGTCAAGACCGGCGAAGCGGCCGATGGCGTGCAGCGGCTGCTGCGCGCCGAAGTGCTGCCCGATGCGCTGCAGCACTATACCCACGCCGTGCGAGCGTTCGGCGCGGGCGAAGGCGGCGAGCTGGTGCAGTATCCGGGGTCGCCGCTGCTCGCGCAGGCGCGCCTGCGCGAGCACGACCGCGCCATCCTGTGCGAGCTGCAGCCCGAGGAAGCCGCCGCATTGAGAGCGTCATTGCACGGCGATGCGCGCCTTGCGATCCATCAGCGCGATGGCTACGCGGCGCTCAAGGCGCTGCTGCCGCCGCCGCAGAAGCGCGGGCTGGTGCTGATCGATCCGCCGTTCGAAGCGCAGGCCGCGGAATTCGATGCGATCGCCGCGGCGCTGACCGACGCCTTCGCACGCTGGCCGAACGCGATCTATGCCGTCTGGTACCCGATCAAGCTGCGCGAAACGCTCCTGCCGTTCTACCGCTGGCTGCACGCGCATGCCGGCAAGGCCGACGTGCTCGCCGTCGAACTCATGCTGCAGCCGCCGAACAGCCCGCTGCGGCTCAACGGCTGCGGCATGGTCCTGGTCAATCCGCCGTGGCAGTTCGACCGCCGCCTGCAGACGTGGATGCAAACCGCGCAGGATCTGCTCGCTCCGGCCGATCAAGGCAGCCACCGCATCGAGTGGCTGAAGACGACTTGAGACCTCAGCCGGCCGTGCGCGCGTATTCGGTCAGCGCGCGTGCGCGCGACGCCGCCAGGTCGACGATCGGCTGCGGATAGCCGCTGGCACGCAGCCGCGCCGGGTCCTGCCAGGGCCGATGGACGAGCGTGTCGGGAAACGAACGCAGCTCCGGCACCCAGCGACGCACGTAGTCGCCCTTGGCGTCGAACTTCTCGCCCTGGGTCACCGGATTGAAGACGCGGAAATACGGCGCCGCGTCTGCGCCGCAGCCGGCGGTCCATTGCCAGCCCTGCGTGTTGTTGGGCAGATCCGCATCGACCAGCGTGTCCCAGAACCAGCGCGCGCCGTGCAGCCAGTGCTGGCGCAGGTTCTTGGTCAGGAACGAGGCCACCAGCATGCGCACGCGGTTGTGCATCCAGCCGGTGGTCCACAGCTCGCGCATACCGGCGTCGACGATCGGAATGCCGGTCCTGCCCTGCTGCCAGCGCCGCAGCAGCCGTTCGTCGCCGGCCGCCCAGGCGAAGCCGTCGAAGCGGGGGTTGAGGTTTTCCAGTGCCGTGTGCGGAAAGTGATAGAGCAGATGGTGCGAGAACTCGCGCCAGCCGATTTCGCTGAAGAATTTCTCGGCGCCGCCTTTCTGCTTCGCCGACATCGAGGACTCCTGCAACGTCCAGGCGATCTGCATCGGCGACAGTTCGCCGAAGTGCAGATGAGGCGAAAGCCGCGAAGTGCCGGGCCGATCCGGCAGATCGCGTGCGCTCGGATAGTCGCCGATCGCCTCGGCGCAGAAGCGGCGCAAATGACCGGCCGCGCCGGCCTCTCCGGGTTTCCAGGACTCGGCGAAGCCGGCATCCCAGGCGATCGTCGGCAGCAGCGCGAGGCGGTCGATCGACAGGGAACCGGCGACTTCGGCGCCGTCGATGCGCCGCGGCGCCGGCAGCGGCGGACGCACCTGCAGGCGCGCGCGCGCATTGCGCCAGAACGGCGTGAAGACCTTGTACGGCGTCTGTTGCGCGGTCGCGATCTCCCAGGGCTCGAACAGCAGGTTCGCATTGAAGCTCTGCGCGTCGATGCCGTCGTCGCGCAGCGCCTTCTTCAACGTCGTGTCGCGCGCGATCACGGCCGGCTCGTACAGGCGGTTCCAGTAGACGGCGACCGCCGAGGACGCCGAGAGCAGTCCGCGCAGCACCGGCAAGCTCTCGCCGGCGGCCACGTACAGGGCGGTACCGCGGCCGCGCAGGGCGGCGTCGAGGGCAGCGAGCGAATGATGCAGCCACCACCGGCTCGCCGCGCCCGGCTGCCATGGCGCTTCTTCGTCCGGCGCATGAATGTAGACGGGCAGTATGCGATCGTGTGCCTGCAGCGCCGCGCGCAATGCCGGGTTGTCGGCCAGGCGCAGGTCGCGCCGGAACCAGACGATCGCCGTGCTCATCGGAACGAAGGGGTCGACATCGGCCAAGCGTAGCCGATCCGGCAGGCGGTGCAGGCCGCCCCCGACCTCGCGGCGCTGCGACGATCGACCGGCTGGAGAATCCGCCGGCACCGACGTTATATTTGTCTCAAATGCGTCATCTCGCCCCGCGTACCGCGAACTGAAGCCGCCCGCCAGGAGACCCGGACGTTGAACTACGCCAACCCCTTGCCCTGGACGCTGGAAAGCCTGCCGTTCGACCGCATCGAACTCGAACGCATCCGTCCCTGCGAGGAGCTGTTCTTCCTCCTGTGCAGTTCGTCCTTCGTCGAAAGCGGTTCGGACCTGTACACGCGCAATCTGGTCGAGCACTTCGACGGCGATGCGGAACTGCAGACCTGGCTCGGCGAACACTGGGAACGCGAGGAGCTGCAACACGGCCGCGCGCTGGCGACCTATGTGCGCCATGTCTGGCCGGAATTCGACTGGGATGCCGCGTTCCGGACGTTCTGGAACGAATACTCCGCCGTCTGCACCAGCGAGGAACTCGAACCCGACCGCGGTCTGGAGCTGGCAGCGCGATGCGTCGTCGAGACCGGCACCGCCAGTCTCTATCGTGCGCTCAACGCGATCGCGGACGAGCCGGTGCTGAAGCAGCTGACCGACAACATCCGGCGCGACGAGGTGCGCCACTACAAGCATTTCTACCGCCACTTCACGCTGTATCGCGAACGCCGCCCGCTCGGGCGCCTGCGCCTGTTCCGCGTGCTGCTGCGCCGCGTGCGCGAGATGAAGAGCGAAGACAGCGACATCGCGCTGCGCCACGTGTTCCAGGCGCGCTATCCCGAGCGCGCCGGCGACATGGCCGAATGCCGCCGCGTCACCTCGCGGGCGCGCGATCTGCTGCGGCGACACATCCCGGCCGACATGCTGGTCAAGATGCTGCTGAAGCCGCTCGCGCTTCCGGCCAGGCTGCTGGAGCGGCTCGAACGCCCGCTCGCAAAAATCACCGAGAAACTGCTGCTGAGCTGAGACCTCACCGCTGGCGCGTTCACCGCTTGCAGCCGCCGCGCAAACCGCTCCGCCGCGCCGACAAAGCGGCCGCTTTCGCCCGCAGGCGGCCACAAGTGCGCGGGTATACTTCCTCCGCCAACCACCGGGGAAGTTCACAATGGATCTGCGTTCGCCCGTGTCCCACCTGCGGCACGTCGGTGCCGTGCTCGTCGTCCTCCTTTCTCTCTCCCTGTCTGCCTGCAACGGCCAGCGCCAAGGCGTGCCCGATCTGCAAGGCAAGAAACCCGTCGCCGCCGAACCGGCCAAGAAGGCCGAAGCGACCCAGGGCTTCGCGCTCGCATCGGTCCATCCGGAGCAATACCAGGGCCAGCTCGCGGTCACGCTGGAGTTCTCGCAGGCCGTCGTCGGCACCCAGGCGTTCGACACGCTGATCGCGGTCACCGACCCGAAGGGCGCCGTCGTGCAAGGCAGCTGGGCGCTCGACGAAGACGGCAAAACGCTGCGTTTTCCGTATGTGCAGGGCGACAAGAACTACACGGTGCGCATCAAGGGCGAACTGGCCGCCGTCGACGGCAAGACGCTCGGCAGCGAGACCACCAAGGAGATCTACACCGGCCCGATGCAGCCGGCCGCCGGCTTCGCCTCGCAAGGCAGCGTATTGCCGGCGCGCGAGACGCGCGGCCTGCCGGTCGTTTCGGTCAATGTCAAAGAGGTCGACGTCGAATTCCTGCGCGTGCGCGACAAGGAAATCTCGAACTTCTTCGCCGCCTACCAGAAGAACGGCAAGCGCAGCTCCTACGAGCTCGAAGCCCGCTACGGCTGGTACGGCCGCAAGGGGCGTCCGGTCGCCGACATCGCCGACTCGGTCTACGCGAACCGTTTCGCGCTGACCGGCAAGGACAACGAACGTACGCTCAACTACCTGCCGATCCAGAACATCGCCGAACTCGCGCAGCCGGGCCTGTATTTCGCCGTGATGAAGCGTGCCGGCAGCTTCAGCGACGAGCACGAGACCAGCTTTTTCTTCGTCAGCGACATCGGCTTGCACACGCGCGCCTACAAGGATGCGCTGTTCGTGCATGCCGCTTCGCTGAAATCGGGCGAGCCGCTCGGCGGCGTGGAGCTGTCGATCCTCGACGCCAAGGGCGAATCCGTCGTCGCCGGCAAGACCGACGCCGACGGCAACGCGCAGCTCGCCTACGAACTCAAGGCCGAACAGGTGCTCGTCGCGCGCAGCGGCAAGGACGTCTCCCTGCTGCCGTTCAACCAGCCTGCGCTGGACCTGTCGGACTTCGCGGTCGCCGGCCGCAAGCAGGCCTGGTTCGACGTCTTCGGCTGGTCCGATCGCGACCTCTACCGCCCCGGCGAGACGATCCGCCTGTCGGCCCTGCTGCGCGACTACGACGGCAACGCGATCAAGCCGCAGCCGTTGTTCCTGACCCTGAAGCAGCCGGACGGACGCCCCTACGCGGAAGCGAAACTCGACCCGCAGGAACTCAACTACTTCGAGTGGTCGCGCACGATTCCGGCCGACGCGCCGACCGGGCGCTGGCAGGTCGAATTCCGCACCGACCCGAAGTCGAAGGACGCCACCCAGGGCCTCACGTTCCGCATCGAGGAGTTCCTGCCGGAACGCCTCAAACTGGACTTGTCCACGAAGCAAGAAGTACTCAAGCCCGGCGAGCCGCTCGAGCTCGATGTCGAAGGCGACTATCTCTACGGCGCGCCGGCCAGCGGCAACCGCTTCACGGCGCGCCTGACGCTCGCCGCCGACCAGCACCCGGTCGATGCGCACAAGGATTTCTACTTCGGCGATCCCGCGATCGAACTGCCGAAGGAAGCCAAGGACGTCGTCGACGAGGCCCTCGACGAACACGGCAAGCTCGAACAGAAGATCGAGCTGCCCGATGCGGCCAAGCCGACCGCGCCGATCGCGGCGATTCTCTCCGGCAGCGTCTACGAGTCGGGCGGCCGCACGGTTACGCGCAGCCTGAAGCGCACGGTGTGGCCGGCCGACGCGCTCGTCGGCGTCCGCCCCTTGTTCGATTTGAAGGACGGCTCCGACGCGCGCGCGCGCGTCGGTTTCGAAGTGATCCGCAGCAATGCCAAGGGCGACCTGCTCGCCGGCCAGAAGCTCAAGCTGACCCTGGTGCGCGAATATCGCGACTACCGCTGGACGTTCGACAACCAAAGCGGCTGGCACTTCGACTACAACGACCGCTACGAGAACACCGAATCGCGCGAACTCGACGTCGAAGCGGGCAAGCCGCTGAAGTTCGACGTCGCGGTCGAATGGGGCAACTACCGCATCGAGATCCTCGACCCGTCGACCGGTCTGACCACGCGCCTACCGTTCTTCGCCGGATGGAGCTGGAACGACGACAACCGCGGCAAGGAGGCGCGCCCGGACAAGATCAAGCTGGCGCTCGACAAGCCGAGCTACCGCGCCGGCGACACCTTGAAGGTCACGGTGACGCCGCCGCAGGCGGGCCCTGGCCTGCTCATCGTCGAATCGGACCACCTGCTCTACACGCGCGACATCGACGCGAAGCCGGGAGCGACCTACGACATCCCGGTGACCAAGGACTGGGAGCGCCACGACGTCTACGTCACCGCGCTGGTCTTCCGCGGCGGTTCGGCGGTCGAGAAGATCACACCGGCGCGCGCCGTCGGCGAGGCGTTCGTGCCGATCGACCGCGCCGAGCGCAAGATCGACGTGCAGGTCGACGCGCCCAAGCAGATGAAGCCGGAGACGGACCTTCCAGTCAGCGTGAAGGCGCCCGCCCTCGCTGGCAAGAAGGCCTACGTGACCGTGTCCGCGGTCGACGTCGGCATCCTCAACATCACACGCTTCGCACGTCCCGACGCGAACGCCTGGTTCTTCGCACAGCGAGCGCTCGGCATCGACGCCTACGATCTGTACGGCCGCGTGATCGAAAGCTTCGACGGCAACACCGCGAAACTGCGCTACGGCGGCGACATGGCGCTGGCCGCGCTGCCGCAGGCGCGCCGACCGACCGCGAAAGTGCTGACCGTCGACCTCTTCTCCGGCGTCGTGGCGCTCGACGCCAAGGGCGAAGCGAAGGTCGCCCTGAAGATGCCGGACTTCAACGGCACCGTCCGCGTGACCGCGCTGGTGTTCGGCGAGAACCAGTACGGCGGCAGCGACGCGGAAACGATCGTGCGCGCGCCGCTGGTGGCGGAAATTTCGACGCCACGCGTGCTCGCCCCCGGCGACAAGAGTGCGATCACGCTGGACCTGCAGAACTTCTCCGGCAGCGAGCGCGAGTTCGCCGTCAAGGTTGGCGCCGACAAGCCGCTCGCCGTCGAGCAGGGCGAGCGCAAGGTCAAGCTCGCCGACAACGCAAAGACCACGCTGAACTTCCCGCTGACCGCGCTCGACGGCTACGGCGTCGGCAAGATCAGCGTCGTCGCCTCGAGCGGCGAGATCAAGATCGACCGTCACTTCGAACTGGCCGTGCGCGCCGCGTGGCCGAGCGTGCTGCGCTCGACGCCGCGCGCGCTCGACAAGCTCGATCCGATTGTGCTCGGCGCCGATTCGATGGACGGATTGCTGGCCGACTCGGTGACCGCGCGGCTGACCGTGTCGAGCCTGCCGCCGCTGCCGTTCGCGGCGGCGCTGAAGGACCTGTTGAAGTATCCGTACGGATGCATCGAGCAGACCACCAGCAAGGGCTTCGCTGCACTGCTGCTCGACGAGAAGACCGCGGCGAACCTGCACGTGGACGGCCTCGATGCAGCCACGCGCAAGGACCGCGTCGACGGCGCGATCGGCCGTATCGCCTCGATGCAGATTCCGTCAGGGCATTTCTCGATGTGGGGCGGCGACAGCTACGTCACCGAGATCATCACGCCGTACGTGGTCGAATTCCTCGAAGACGCGCGCGACGACGGCTTCGCGGTGCCCGACGACATGCTGCAGAAGTCGCTGAAGCGGCTCAACGACGACCTGCTGTCCGGCGGTCATCCGTACTACAACTACGAGCACAGCGACCACCTGCGTTTCGCCGACGAAGCGTATTCCGGCTACGTGCTCGCACGCGTCAACCGCGCGCCGCTCGGCACGCTGCGCGCGCTGTTCGACAACGAACGCGGCAAGTCGATCACCGCCCTGCCCCTGGTGCAGCGCGGCGTCGCGCTGAAACTGATGGGCGACCAGCCGCGTGCGGAGAAGGCGATCGAAGAAGCCTTCGCGAAGAAGGTCGAGCGGCCTTGGTATCTCGGCGACTACGGCTCGGACCTGCGCGACACCGCATTGATGATTTCGCTGGTGCACCGCTACGGCTTGGCCAAGCCCGAGTACGACGGCCGCGTGTTCGACCTTGCGCGCACGACGACGAATCGCGAGCACCAAGGCGACGCCGAGCAGCGCAAGTACGGCTGGCGCTGGTCGTATCTCAGCACGCAGGAGCAGATCGCCATCGCGCGGCTCGGCAAGACGCTGATCAGCGACGGCGACAAGGTCGTCTCCGGCACGCTCGGCATCGGCAGCGCATCGAGCGCGATCAGCCCCGATCGCCTGTGGAGCCGCGAGTTCGATGCAAGCGAGCTCGCCGCCGGCGTGCGCTTCTCGCCGCAGGGCGACCTGCCGCTCTACGTCAGCACCGACATTGCCGGCGTACCCAAATCGGCACCGGCGCCCGACGATCACTACGTCGCGATCCAGCGCCGCTTCTACACGCTCGACGGCAAGCCGTGGGAGCCGGCGCCGCTGAAGGAAGGCGACAGCCTGATCGTCGGCCTCAAGCTCGATGCGCGCGAAGCGATGCCGGACGCGCTGCTCGTCGACCTCCTGCCCGGCGGACTGGAAATCGAGAACTTCAACCTGACCGACGCCAAGCAGTGGGCCGATGTCGTCGTCGACGGCATCACCGTCACCGACCGCGCGCAAGCCGCCGACGTCCGCCACGAGGAATTCCGCGACGACCGCTACGTCGCCGCGCTGAAACTCGACAAGGGCCAGACCGCGCACGTGTTCTATCTCGTCCGCGCGGTCTCCCCCGGCACGTTCCAGATCCCGCCGCCGCTGGTCGAGGACATGTACCAGCCGGCAGTGCGCGGCATCGGCAAGAGCGTTCCGGCGACGGTGAAGGTAGTGGAGCCTTGAAAAAGATCAGGCCACTGTTCGGCGTCATGCAGATTTCGCTCGTTCTCGCCGTGGGACTCGCATGCTTGCTCGCAAGCTGCAGCAACCATTTGTTCTGCGACTGCAAATCCCTGCCCGGCGGCTACACGCTCGAACGCTCGGAAGACGGCGTCACTTTCTATTTGAACGCACCGCGAGGGCCGAGCGACGGCGGCGGTGCGATCGACGGCACCGTCGAGGAGATCGGTTGGAGCGATGAACTGATCGCAGCGAAACGCCACGCGAATTTCCGCGGCGACGGCGATGGATGGATGCTGATCGATGTTCATACGCAGGCCATTCGCGGCCCCATGGCGGACAGCGAGTTCACAAAGCTCGCTAAGCAACTGAACCTGAGAGCGCTTCCGATCGACCAAGCCTGGCTGCGCTTCTAGATTGAAATCTCGACAATGCCTTTTTTCGCTGATCGAGTAGCAAGATGCTTCCTGCGAAGCGCACAGCGTCTGGTAGTTGGGGTGCTGATCGTCCTCCTGCTCGCCTTCCTCCTCGACCGCCTCTTCCCCCTCCCGCTGCCCAGCTCCACCAGCGGCAGCACCGTCGTGCTCGCGCGCGACGGCACGCCGTTGCGCGCGTTCCCCGACGACGACGGCGTGTGGCGCTACCCGACGCGGATCGAAGACGTCTCGCCGCTCTACGTCGAAGCCCTGCTGACCTACGAGGACCGCTGGTTCCATCGCCATCCCGGCGTGAATCCGTTCGCGCTCGCGCGGGCGTTCGGCCAGTGGATCGTGCATGGCCGCCTGGTCTCCGGCGGTTCGACGCTGACCATGCAGGTCGCGCGCATCCTCGACGGCACGCCGCACAGCGCGGGCGGCAAGCTACGCCAGATCCTGCGCGCGCTGCAGCTGGAAGCACACCTGTCCAAGTCGGAAATCCTCACGCTCTATCTCGACCGCGCGCCGTTCGGCGGCACGCTCGAAGGCGTGGAAGCGGCATCGTGGGCGTACCTCGGCAAACCGGCGGCACGGCTGTCGCACGCGGAGGCCGCACTGCTCGCGGTGCTGCCGCAGTCACCGAGCCGGCTGCGGCCCGACCGCAATGCCGAGGCGGCACGCAAGGCGCGCGACAAGGTGCTCGCGCGCATGGCCGCGCTCGGCGTGTGGACGCAGGCGCAAGTCCACGACGCCGAGATCGAATCGGTCGCCGCGCGCGCGCTGCAGCCGCCGATGAACGCGGCGCTGCTCGCCGAACGCCTGCATGAGGAGCGGCCCGACGCGCGCCGCATCGTCACGACGCTCGACGCCGGCCTGCAGCACGCCCTCGAAGCGCGCGTCGGCGATTATCTGGCGCGACTGCCCGAACGCACGTCCGCCGCGCTGCTGGTCGTCGACAACGCGACGCTCGAAGCCCGCGCCTACGTCGGCTCCGCCGCCTTCGGCGACGAGGCCCGCCTCGGCCATGTCGACATGGTGCGCGCCTGGCGTTCTCCGGGCTCCACGCTGAAACCGTTCCTGTACGGCCTTGCCCTCGACGACGGCCTTATCGATTCGGAAAGCCTGCTGATCGACGCACCGCAATCGTTCGGCAGCTATCGCCCCGGCAATTTCGACCTGGCCTACAACGGTCCGATCGGCGCCGCCGAGGCGCTGCGACTGTCGTTGAACGTGCCGGCGGTCGACCTGCTCGACCGCATCGGGCCGCCGCGCTTCGCCGCGCGGCTGGCCAACGCGGGCCTCGAATTGCGGCTGCCGCGCGGCGTCGAGCCGAACCTCTCGGTGATCCTCGGCGGCGCCGGCGTACGCATGGAAGATCTCGTCGGCGCGTACACCGCGCTCAATCGCGGCGGCGTCGCGGGCCGCGTGCGCTACACGGCCGACGATGCCACGATCGATCGGCAGATCCTCTCGGACGGGGCGGCGTGGATCGTGCGCGACATCCTCGAAGCGAATCCGCGTCCCGGCTATGCGCCAGGCACGTTCGATCCGGGTTCTCGCCCGCGCGTGGCCTGGAAGACCGGCACCAGCTACGGCTTCCGCGACGCCTGGGCCGTCGGTGCGACGCGCGCCTACACGGTGGCGGTATGGATCGGCCGCCCCGACGGTACGCCGCTGCCCGGCCAGTATGGCGCGGTGACGGCATTGCCGCTGATGTTCCAGATCGTCGACAGCCTGCCGCGCAGCGCAGTCGCCGCGGCACCCGCACCGCCACCGTCCAGCGTGACGCAGAGCGACGTCTGCTGGCCGCTCGGCCTGGCCTTCGACGCCGCGCGCACCGACCTGTGCCACCAGAAGCGCACGGCGTGGGTGCTCGATGGAGTGATCCCGCCGACGCTGCCCGAGCGCGACGCGACGAGCTGGAGTGCCGGCCTGGTCCATCTGCGCATCGACGACGCCAGTGGCGCGCGACTCGGCGCGGGCTGTGTGAAGAAACGCATGCACGAAACGGACGTCGCGCGCTGGCCCGCGCTGGCCTACCCATGGCTGTCGCGCGAACTGCGCCGCCGCGCCAGCCTGCCGCCGCTCGCGCCGGGCTGCGCCGACGACGGTCTCGATGCGAGCCAGCCGATCCGCATCGAAGGACTCGCCGACAACGCGGCGATCGCGCGCGCGCCGAACAGCGACAAGCCCGCCAGCGTGCGCCTGCGTGCGCTCGGCGTCGGCGGCGACGTGCTGTGGCTGGTCAACGGTCGGCTGGAAGGCCAGACGCACGGTGCGCAGGCGTTCGAGCACGCGTTCGGCGAAACGGGGCTGCAGAGCGTGACGGCGCTCTCGACGGCCGGCGGCTACGCGCAGCTGCAGCTACGCGTGTTGCGCTGATGCGCCGCCGCCTCGCAGCGGCGCCTTTCACACGACCCTCGCTTTTGCCGCGCGCGACTCAGATCACATTGAGCCCGCGCAGCCGGCGCAGCTCCCGGCGCACACCGTTCGTACCCTGCTCGCTGTAGATGATCAGCAGGCGCTCGGCGCTCAGGTAGGACAGCACGGGATTGCGATACGCATTGTTGTAGCGGGACGCATCGCCGGCGTCGTAGCCGAACTCCGCCGCGAGGTCGGCCAGCACCACCGCCACCGAGGCGACCGCCGGGCCGGAATACGTGAAGTCCGCGTCGGACAGGTTGTGCAACGTGTACTCGGCGCGCAGGTTCGTCTGCCCGGCCGCGTTCAGGTCGATCGATCCGAGCGCGTCGAGCGGCGGCAAGCGCAGATGTCCGGCGCTGTCGGTGTCGAGATAGCCCGCGGCGACCGCGTCGACGCGCGCGATGATCGCCGCCGCCTGCAGCCAGTTCACGACCTTGTACTCGTTGCCGCTGGTCGGCGCCGAATGCGCGCAGGCCTGCGTGATCACGAGCAGCGGCGGCAATCCGCGCGACATCGCCTCGGCGATGCTGAGGATATGGTGTGCGCCGGTGCGCGAATCGCCGGCCGCGCCCCATGCGTCGGTGCTGCCTGCGCCGCCGAAGTTGAACTCGGCGAACTCGCTGCCGTCGGCATTCCACTGGAACACGATGCTCTTGGCCCAATCGTGCCAGATCGGCGCGGCGAGGATCGCGTCGTGATCGATCGCGAGATCGCCGTTGCCGGCCTGGTCCTCGTCGGCGTCTTGGTCGACCTGCGGTAATCCGTGAGCGGCCGTGTTGCCGTAGACGGACTGGTACTGCGCGGCGAGATGCAGGTCCGACACGTCGTTGTTCGACTCGTGCACCGGCAGACCGCCCGGATAGGAGTGATGTCCTGCGAACGCGCTGCCGGGCGCCGACCGGAACGGCTGCGGCAGCTGCGGGCAATTGGAGGATTCGTTCAGCACCGGCGGAAAGATCGCCGTGCGCAGGCCGCCGGGGAAATTCGCGGCGTCGGCCGGATTGACCAGTCCGGCGGCGGTCAGCTGCGCGATGACGGCATCCTTGGCCGAGTCCGAGGCAAGTCCCACGCGATGCTTCGCGCACGTGCGCGCATTGGTCAGGATGTCGAGCGTTTGGCTGCGCAGCGACGACTGGCGGATCTTGCGCGCCTGGCCGATCAGGAACTGGTTCGCCGAACGCACCAGCGGCGAGCTGTCGGCGAGGTGCACGGCATTGGCGTTGCCGGCACCGGGTTGCGTCTGATCGTCGGCGAACGCCTGCGGCGCGGCGGCGAGGCCGAGCATCAGGGCGGCAGCGAGCGCGCGATGACGTTGCGAACGGAGGGAGATGCGAGCGGACATGGATCACCTTCGAGGACGTTCAGGGGACCGCCATCGTCGGTTTCGGGCATGACGCGAGCATGACCTCGATCCGGCGGCCGGCGAGAGCTCCATGACCGGCACGCGCCCGATCGCCTATCCTTCGTCCATCGATCCACTACCCAGGTTGCACCGATGGCCCAGAGCATTCACGAGTTCGCCGACGATCCGCGCAATCGCGACATCCTGATCTACGTCAACGGCGCGATGAAGCGGCGCGAAGAAGCCGTCGTCTCGGTATTCGATTCCGGCTTCGTGCTCGGCGACGGCGTGTGGGAGGGGCTGCGCGTCTCCCATGGCCATCCGGCCTTTCTCGATGCGCACCTGGATCGACTCTACGAAGGCGCGAAGGCGATCGCGATGGACATCGGCCTCGACCGCGCGTCGCTGACGCGGGCGATCTACGACACCTTGGCCGCGAACGGCATGCACGACGGCGTGCACATGCGCCTGATGGTCACGCGCGGGATCAAGCGCACGCCGTATCAGGATCCGCGCGTCGTGATCGGCCCGGCCACGATCGTGATCATCCCGGAGTTCAAGAATCCCCTCCCCGACACGCTCGTCAACGGCCTCAAGCTGTTCACCGTGCACGTGCGCCGCGGCTATCCGGACGTGCAGGACAACAAGCTCAACAGCCACAGCAAGCTCAATTGCATCACCGCCTGCATCCAGGCCTACACGGCCGGTGCCGACGAAGGGCTGATGCTCGATCCGCACGGCTTCGTCGCCACCTGCAATTCGACGCACTTCTTCATCGTGCGCAAGGGCGAAGTGTGGACGTCGACCGGCCAGTACTGCCTCGGCGGCATCACGCGCGCGAACGTGATCGCGATCTGCCGCGACGCCGGCATTCCGGTCCACGAGAAATCCTTCAGCCTGACCGACGTGTACGGCGCCGACGAAGCCTTCGTGACGGGCACGTTCGCCGGTGTCGTTCCGGTGCGCGAAGTCGATGGCCGCGTGTTCGGCGACAGCCGCCGCGGGCCGATGGTCGAACGCCTGCAGGGGCTCTATCGCCAATGGGTCGCGCGCGACATCGCCGCTCGCACGGGCGAGGCGCGTGTTCCATGAACGGTCCGCTGCGCATCGCGATGTGGTCCGGCCCGCGCAACATCTCCACCGCGATGATGCGCGCCTGGGAGAACCGCGGCGATTGCGCGGTGGCCGACGAGCCGCTGTACGCGCACTACCTCGCGCATACTGGACTCGATCACCCGCTGCGCGACGAAGTCGTCGCCGACGGCGAAACCGACTGGCGCAAGGCGACCGCCGCGCTCGCCGGCGCGGTGCCGGACGGCCAGCCGATCTGGTACCAGAAGCACATGAGCCACCACTTGCTGCCGCACATCGACCACGCCTGGGTGCACGGCCTCGCCAATGCGTTCCTGATCCGCGAGCCGTCTGCCGTCGTGCACTCGTACGTGAAGGCGCGCGCCGACGTGTGCGCCGACGACATCGGCCTGCCTCAGGAAGCACGCCTGTTCGACGAACTCGCCGAGCGCAGCGGACGCGCACCGCCGGTGGTCGACGCCGACGAGTTCCTGCGCGCGCCGGAGGCGCACCTGCGCGCGCTGTGCGCGCATTTCGGCATCGCCTTCACCGACCGCATGCTGCGCTGGCCGGCCGGACCGCGCGCGAGCGACGGCATCTGGGCACCCCATTGGTACGAAGCCGTGTGGCGCTCGACCGGCTTCGAGCCGCCGCGCGAGAAATCGATCTGCCTCGACGGCGAGGCCGCGCGCGTCGCGGAATCGTGCCGGCCGCTGTACGAGCATTTGTACAACTTTCGCATCCGCGTCGAGGACTTCGCCTGAGAAAACCGGCCATCGAAACCTTACCCGCTGATCTTGTCGTCGTTCCTGCGAACGCGGGAATCCAAATGCTTCGCTATCGATGGATTCCGGCTCGATTGGCTTCGTTGTGGAAAAGCGCTTCGCCGGAGCAACGTCGAAGCCGACGGAAGCCATCGACTGCGCAGCATCGACGAGCCTCCCGACAGCCTGGCACTCTCCGACTGGATTGGTTTTCGGCGACCCGGTCTGTCACGATGGCGACCCCACCTGAGCCGGGAGCCCGCGATGAAGATCAGCGCACGCAACGTACTCGAGGGCAAGATCGTCGAAGTCGTCAAAGGCCAGACGACCGCGCACGTACGCATCGACATCGGCGGCGGCAAGATCGTGACCGCGTCGATCACCAACGAAGCCGTCGACGACCTCGGCCTCGCCGTGGGCAAGCAGGCGCACGCAGTGATCAAGGCATCGGATGTGCTCGTCGCGGTCGACTGAGCGCTGAGTCTGCCTGAACGACGAGTCGGGCTTCGGCAGCGATCATTCGGCGCGCCCATCGCCTTCGAAATCCCGTGCCTACGTGCCGACTCCTTACAAAGTCGGCTCGAAAGACACGGGCGTCGTGCATCGGCTTCTACGCCTCGATCAGCCCGTTGCGCACGGCAATCAACGTCAGCTCCGCCTGGTTTCCCGCGCCGAGCTTCTGCTTGATGTTGTACAGATGCGTGCCGACCGTGTTCGGCGAGAGATTGAGGATCTCGGCGATGCGGTTGACCGACTGCCCGCGCGCGAGCTGGATGAACACCGCGAACTCGCGTTCGGACAGCGCCTCGACGGCGCCGGCGGTGCCCCCGAGATCCTGCACGGCCAGCTTGCGCGCGATCTCGGCGTCGAGATAGATGCGCCCGGCGGCGATCGCATGCACGGCCTCGATGAGTTCTTCCGGCGCGCTGCGCTTGGACAGGTATCCGAGTGCGCCGGCCTTCAATACGCGTTTCGGATGCGCGGTGTCTTCGTGCGCCGACAGCACCAGCACGCGCGCGCTCTTGTCCTTGGCGAGCAGCCGGCGCACCGTCTCGATGCCGCCCATGCCGGGCATCGACAGGTCCATGATGACCACGTCGGGCTGCACCTCGGCATAGCGCTGGTAGGCCAGTTCGCCGCTGTCGGCCTCGGCGATGACTTCGATGTCGGCGCTGGCCGACAGCAGCATGCGAAAGCCGACGCGCACGACCGCGTGATCGTCGACCAGCATGACCCGGATCGTATTCGTCATGGATTCATTCCAGCGGCAGGCGCGCGCTGACGCACACGCCGCCGGTTGCGAGATTGTCGATGCGCACGTCGCCGCCGAGCGCACGCGCTCGCTCGCGCATGCCGCGCACGCCATAGTGGCCGGGACGCTGCCAGTCCGGCGCGAGGCCGCGGCCGTCGTCGCCGACGCGGATCTGCAGGATACCGTCTTCGACATCGAGCGCGATCTCGACGCGCTGCGCCTGCGCGTGGCGCAGCGCATTCGTCGTCGCCTCCTGCACGATGCGATAGGCGGCCAGCGCGTAGGTCTCGCCCAGATCGTCGGGCAACGCGCCGAGCGTCAGCGCGAAGACGATCTGCGGCTGCTCGCGGCGCCAGGCGGAAACGCGTTCTTCGAGCGCTGCAGCCAGATCAAGCGTATCCAGGCTCGGCGGACGCAGGCGCGGAATCAAGTCGTGCATCGCGGCATAGAGTTTGGCCGCCGTATCGGCAATCAGCTGCGCCGCCTCGCGCACCGGCTCGTCGCCCGTACCGGCACGTCGCGTCAACGCGAGCGCCATGCTGCGGATCGCCGTGATGCTCTGGCCGGTCTCGTCGTGAAGCTCTTGCGCGATCTGGCGGCGCTCGTCCTCCACGCGGCTCTGCACCGCTTCGGCGAGTTCGCGGCTTTGTTCGAGGCGCAAGGTCGCTTCGACGGCTTCGCGGCGCGCATCGAGGTTGTCCTCGATCGCCTGCGCGGTGCGGTTGAACGCGCGCGCGATGGCGCCTGCTTCCGCGCCTTTGAACTCGGGCAGGCGCGTGTGATAAGCGCCCGCCTGCATCTCCTCGAGGCCGCGCACGATGGTCTGGAACGGCCGCGTCGTCCTGCGCAGCAGTCCGAACACCAGGCCGTTGCCGAGCAGCATCGCGACCAACCCCAGCTGCAGCAGGATCACGGTGTCGTCCCAGCCGTCGAGCACCGCGCGCGAGGCGTTCGACTCGATGTCGAGCACGCTGTCGGCGAAACGCAGCTCGCTGTGCATCGGCTCCGGCGCGACGAGCGCCGCATACCACGCCGGCGCATCGCGACCGGCCTTGTACGGCGACGGCGGCGACTGGTAGATCGTCTCGCCGGAGGCGTCGCGCAGCGTGACTTCGGTCGAACGCACGCGGCCGAGGCGCTCCAGCGACTGCAGCACGATCGGCCGGCTGGTCTGCGCGTAGGTCTCGACGAAGTATGCGAGCAGGTGCGTCGCGACCGTGTTGGCCGCTTCGGTTTCCTCGCGCACGCTGCGTCGCGTGTCGAGGATCTGGAACGCGAGCACGACCGCGGTGAACAAGGCGATCAAGGTCGCCACGAGCAAGTTCAGCTGCAGGCGCAGACTCATCGCGGCGCCGCTTCCTTGCCGCTCGGCCAGCCGGAGAAGTCGCGTGTCACCGCGAAGGCGTCGGTCGCTGCGCGCAGCAGCCCAAACGCATTGGCATGCCAGGGATCATGGCCGGCCTGGTCGGCCCAGGCCAGGCGACTGCCGGCGCAAGCACGCTGCACGCGCCAGGCATTGTGCGGACGGCATACGCGATCGTTGCTGCCGTGCACAAGTGCGACCGGGAGACCGCTCAGCACGCTGGCAGCATGCAGCAGCGCCTTCTCGCCGAGGAAGCAGCGTCGCGCGAGGTAGTGCGACTGCACACGGTATTTCGCGATCAGGCGCTGCTGCGCTTCGACGCTGAGCGCGGCGGGCGACACGACCGCTGCGTGCGGACTGTCGAGCCGCGTTTCATAGGTCTGCCATGCCGCCGCTACGCGCAGCATACGCTCGCGATCGCTGCCGGAGAAGCAGCGATCGAGCCAGCTGACGACGCTGCGGCGCCAGGTGCGCGGAACTTCGGCGAGAAAGTCCGCATTCGCCTGCGGCGCGAACGCGGCGACGCCGTGGAAGAACCAGTCCAGATCGGCCTGCCCGGCCAGGAACGTACCGCGCAACAGCACGCCGGCCACGCGATCGCGATGCTTCGCAGCATAGGCCAGGGCCAGCGACGCCCCCCAGGACCCGCCCGATACCAGCCATTGGTGGACGCCGCAATGCGCGCGGAGCGCCTCGATATCCGCGATCAGCGCATCGGTGTGGTTGTGCAGCGTCTCGCCGAGCGGCGTGCTGCGGCCGCAGCCGCGCTGGTCGAACTGCACGATGCGGTAGCGCTGCGCATCGAAGATCTCGCGCTGGCGCGGCGTGCTGCCCGAGCCCGGGCCGCCGTGCAGCAACACGACCGGGATGCCGTCCTGCGCGCCGCTCTGCTCGCACCACACGCGATGGCCGTCGCCGACGTCGAGCCAGCCGCTGGCGGCCGGCGTCGATGCGGAAGATGGAGAGGAGTTCGATGAAGTCGACATCGCATCGATCGTACCGCATCGCCGCCACGCGGCGCCGCTGCGTCGCGCTAGGATGGCGCGCTCGCCGCCGGGCCGCCGGCGCGGCCGTTACGCCGCGCGCGTGCCTGCGCCGTTCAGCCCGCGCCCCTGAAACTCGAAATCCGGCCCATCCAGGAGAAGCATGATGCTCGCGAAGACCTACCCGTACTACCTGGCGAACAAGGCCGTTCGGTCGAACCGCGCGCTGGAGGTCCGCGACAAGTACTCGGGCGAGATCGCCGCGCGCGTGGCGCTGGCGGACGCGAAGACGATCGACCGCGCGATCGCGGCCGCAGCGGCGGCGGCCGCGCCGATGCGTGCGCTGCCGTCGTATGCGCGCCAGGCTGTCCTCGAGCATTGCGTGGAGCGCTTTCGCAGGCGCCACGACGAGCTTGCGCTCGCCTTGTGCATCGAAGCAGGCAAGCCGATCAAGGACGCCGAAGGCGAAGTCACGCGGCTGATCGATACGTTCAAGGTCGCCGCCGAAGAAGCCGTGCGCATCGACGGCGAAGTCGTCAATCTCGAAATCTCCGAGCGCGCGAGGGGCTACCGCGGGTTCGTGCAGCGCGTGCCGATCGGCCCGTGCTCATTCATCACGCCGTTCAATTTTCCGCTGAACCTGGTCGCGCACAAGGTGGCGCCGGCGATCGCGGCCGGCTGCCCGTTCGTGCTGAAGCCAGCCAGCGCGACGCCGATCGGCGCGCTGATCATCGGCGAAGTGCTGGCCGAGACCGACCTGCCCAAGGGCGCCTTCTCCGTGCTGCCGTGCAAGTCGGCCGACAGCCAAGCGCTGGTCGCCGACGAACGCTTGAAGCTGCTCTCCTTCACCGGCGGACAAGTCGGCTGGGAGCTGAAGGCGAAAGCCGGCCGCAAGAAAGTCGTGCTCGAACTCGGCGGTAACGCCGCTGCGATCGTCGACGCCGACCAGGGGCCGCGGCTCGATGCCGTCATCGAGCGCCTGATCTTCGGCAGCTACTACCAATCCGGCCAGAGCTGCATCAAGGTGCAGCGCATCTTCGTCCACGAGTCGCTGTACGACACCGTGCGCAAGCGCTTCGTCGCGGCAACGAAGGCGCTCAAGGCGGGCGACCCGAAGAAACGCAGCACGTTCCTCGGACCGATGATCGACGAGGACAACGCCAAGCGGCTGGAGAGCTGGATCAAGGAGGCGAGGAAGGCCGGCGCGAAGCTCCTGTGCGGCGGCGGGCGCAAAGGCAGCATGCTCGAAGCGAGCGTGCTCGAAAACGTGCCTCGTGACGCGAAGATCAACGCGCTCGAAGCGTTCGGCCCGGTCACCGTGCTGGCGAAGTTCGCCGATTTCGACGATGCCCTCGCCAGGGTCAACGACTCCGACTACGGCCTGCAGGCCGGCGTCTTCACCAACGACCTCGCCCACGCGATGCGCGCCTGGGACGGCCTCGAAGCCGGCGGTGTCGTCGTCAACGACGTGCCGAGCTTCCGCGTCGACAACATGCCCTACGGCGGCGTGAAACTGTCCGGCCTCGGCCGCGAAGGCGTGCGCTACGCGATCGAGGACATGACCGAGCGGAGGCTGATGGTGTTGCGCGAGGTCTGAGCGAACTGGCGTTTTCCTGGGCTTCGCCGACCGGCGCGAAGCGCGCACGACAATCGGTCCAAGCGCCCGCGACATTTGGCGAAGCATTCGCTGATTTGATCTATTACGCAAAACGTAATACGCTTTACGTATGATCAGGAGCTTCCGCTGCAAGGATACGCAGGCGCTGTTCGAAGGCGGTCATCCGCGTCGCTTTCGGATGATCGAGGATATGGCCGTGCGCAAGCTTTCACAGCTCGATGCTGCGCATACGCTGGCTTTCCTGCGTTGTCCGCCGGGCAACCAGCTGGAAGCACTGAAGCACGATCGCATCGGCCAATACAGCATCCGCATCAACCGGCAATGGCGCGTCTGTTTCGTCTGGACCCCGGCTGGACCCGAAAACGTCGAGATCGTGGACTATCACTGAGCCTATCCCATGAAACTTCCCGTCAATCGCATGCGCCCCGTGCATCCCGGAGAAATCCTGCGCGAGGATTTCCTGACGCCGCTCGGCCTCAGCGCCAACGGGCTCGCCGTCGCGCTCAGCGTGCCGGCCACGCGCATCCATGAAATCGTCAACGAGCGACGCGGCATCAGCGCGGATACGGCCGAGCGGCTGGCGCGCTACTTCGGTGGAGATGCCTTGTCCTGGCTGAATCTGCAGGCGACATACGATCTCAAGACGCTGCCGACGCGCAACGAAATCCTGCGCAAGGTCGAGCCGCGCGCTGCGTAGCATTCGCCCCCTTACCCCGTCTGCATGGCGGTCAATGCGAATCGCTGTGCGGCACTGTCGCTTCGCTCGCACGCGATGCGTCGCGCAGCGCGCGAAACGCGTTGCCCTCGCGATAGTTCGGCCATTCGCGGCTCGCGGCGAGCTTTCGCCCCACCTCGTAGGCGATATCGAGGTCCTCGACGATGCCGCGCAGGTCCCATTCCGGATCGAAGCGATCGGCCGGCGTGTGATAGCGCTTGCCGTACGCGTTCCACAGCGCGTAGGCGTCGCCGCGCGAACTCGTGCTCTGCGTGCCGCCGCGCATGAACAGCACCGGCACGCCGGCGCGCGCGAAGCTCAAATGGTCGGAGCGGAAGAAATTGTCCTTGTCCGAACGCGCCTCGCCGACGAGCGTGCGTTGCCGCCGCGCCACGGACGGCCTGACCCACTCGTCGAGCTCGGACATGCCCAGGCCCACGACGACGAAATCGCGCGCCGGGCCAACTGCGACCAGCGCATCGAAGTTGATGTCGGCGACCGTCTTCGCCAGCGGTACCGTCGGATGCGCGGTGTAGTACTTGGAACCGAGCAGTCCGGATTCCTCCAATGTCGGCACCAGGAAGACGATGCTGCGCTCGGGCCTCGGTTCGTCCGCCGCGTACTTGGCGGCAATTTCGAGCACGGCCGCGACGCCGGTCGCATTGTCGACGGCGCCGTTGAAAATCTGCTTTCGCGCGCCGTCGGCGTGCGTGCCGAGGTGATCCCAGTGCGCGGAATAGACGACCGCTTCGTCCGGATGCGTCGTACCGGCGAGCTTGGCGATCACGTTCCGCGACTGGCCTTCGACGATCGAACTCTCGATCGTCGCGTCGAGCTTCAGGTCGCCGAGGCGCTGCACGACGAAACCGCGCTTGCCGGCCTGCGTGCGCAGGTCGCGCGCGCGCACCCCGGCCGAATCGAACAGTGCGTCGGCTGCGCTCGCGGAAATCCAGCCGCGCAGCGGTGGCGTCGGCTGCGGGTCATCCTTGACCGGCAGATCGAACTGGACGCCGCTCCAGCGAGCCTTCAGGTAGCTCCATTCGTAGCCCGACTCGCGCGCATCGTGCACCACGAATGCGGCCGACGCGCCCTTGCGCGCGGCTTCCTCGAACTTGTACGCGGCGCGCGCGTAGTAGGTGACGCTGCCGAAGGTCGCCGGAGCTCCGATCAGCACGATGACCGTCTTGCCGGCCACGTCGACACCGGCGTAGTCGTTCCAGCCTTGCTCCGGCGCGTCGATGCCGTAGCCCGCGAACACGATCGCCGAACGGTCGATCGACACCTCAGGCCGGCCGGCGCCCGACGCGACGATGGCTTCGTCGCCAAGCTTCAACGCTCGGGTCCCATGCGGCGATGCGACGTCCACGCGGCTTCGCCCGGTGTCGAGCACACTGGCCACGACCGGCACCGACTGGAAATAGCTGTCACCGTTGCCCGGCTGCAGTCCGAGCTGCTGGAACATCGCGCGCACGTACTGCACGCTCTTCTCCTCGCCGTCGGTATCCGGTGCGCGGCCGCCGAAGGCGTCCGAGGCGAGCACTTGGACATGCGTGGCGAAATCGGCGGCGGTGATCTGCGGGTCGAACTCATGCGAAGCGATGTGCTCCGCGCGATCCTGAGCGGCGACGCCCGAGCGTGCGGCAAGTCCCGCCGCCGCGAGCGTTACTGCGAACAGGAACGAGCGGGTTCTCCGACGCAGAAAGCGCATTCACTCCTCCACAAGCCTGAATACCGACCGGCTTCGGCAACGCCTCCACGGTGCAACGCCGCCGGCCTTGCAGGCTTGCCGAAATTGCGTGTCCGCTAGATCCAGGTTGCGCGATGACCTCGTCGTCTGCGCTCGTGGCAATCGCGCTGCGGTCGGACAAACGACCTCACGACCACTCGATCTGCGCCCAATTCTTGTCCCAGACGTCTGCCGAACCGACCTCGCTCAGGTCGCAGACCGCCGCCGCCGACTCGAACGCGCGGGTGATGAGCTGCATGGCTTTGCTGATCTCGGCGTTGACGCCCGCGTGATCGAAGAACCCGGCCAGGTAGAACCAACTGCCCCCGAAGCCGATCTTTCCGAACAAGTTCCTGCCCTGCCCCTCGCCGCCCGTCCTGTAGTGCGCGGTGATCCACCAGAGTCCGGAAAGTTCGTTCTTCGAAGCACGAATCTCGATGTTCTCCGAGAGAACGCACATACCGACACGTGTCTTGAACAACAAAGCGACTCTCCTCGTTCATAACCCGATGCCAGACTCGTATCGAGACACCGGGCTTGCACCGCGAAACGCCGCGGCCGCGCTGACCGACCGCTACGTCCGGTCGCCGCTCTGCACGACGACGTTCTTCGCCAGCGTCTTGAAGCGTTCGCCGTCCTTCTGCACGACCGTGATCGTGACGGCGCCTGTCTTGCTCGTCTTGATGTCCCTGACGGTTCCGGACTTGCCCGCGTGGGTGCCGGCGACGACCGTGCAGGAGTCGCCGTCATTCGGCTCGTTTCGAGGTGTGGTTTTCATGACCGTTCTCCGTATTCATCGATCGAACCGGCCAACGCCTTCGATACCGAAGTCAAGCAATGCGGTGGGATCGACGCAAATAGACGAATATGTAGACTCGCGCTATCAGATATGCCGCGAAACAAACAATCATAGTCGACCACCAGTAGTCGACACACCACCTTACAAACAGGCTCGACGAGTGCTCTAGAGTCGAGGCGATGAAGAGCGCACCTATACCGGGCAGTAAGAGCAGCCATGCTAGGAATGTCCAGATTGGCGGCTTGGGTGTCACGTCACTCGGAGCGGACACAAAGCGCCTCCTTTTCTGAATGAAAGGACGTGTCTCCGACAAACCGTTTTTCATGGCGGCGACGCACGAATTCACATTCCCTCGGAGCGATCTTCTTACATCGATGGGTTAGTCGCGGCGGCCGTCAGACGAACCTTGCCAACGTCGCCGCCGCATCCCCCGCCCCGATCTCCTCGTCCCAATCCTCCATCAGCGCAATCAACAGCAGCTTCTCGAACTCGCTGCCGAAGCGCTGCACGATCGCGTCGGGGTCGTGCACGCGTTTGCTGTCGCCGACGACGCCGAAGTGGACGCGGCCGTTGTAGCTGATGATCGAGAGGCCGAGGCCGATCGAGCCGGTTTGCGGTACCCAGAACATCAGCTCGCGCACCTCGACGCCGGCCATGAACAGCGGCTGCTGCGGACCGGGCACGTTGGTCGCGACGGCGCTCGCCTTGCGGCTGAACAGTTCCAGCGCCGGCTGTTGCAGCGCGGCCGGTCCCATGCCGAGCGCGGCGAGCAGGCCGAAGGCGACGATCGCCTGGCGGCGGCCCTTGAGCTCGCGCATGCAGGCGGCGACGCGTTCGAGGCGGCGTAGCGGGTTCGGCTCGCCGATCGGCAGGTCGAGGAAGACGAGGCCGAAGTGGTTGCCGAGCTTCTTGGCGTGTTCGAGCGGCCGCAGGTTGACCGGTACGGTCGCGCGGATCGTCAGGCCGTCGACGTCCTCGCCGAGATCGCGCAGGTAGCCGCGAATGGCGCCGGCGGCGCAGGCGAGCAGCACGTCGTTGACCGTGCAGCCGAGCGCCTTGCCGAGCGTCTTCACTTCGTCCAGCGGCAATGGATCGGCCCAGGCCACGCGCTTGACGACGCTGAGCTTGCCGCGCAGCGGCGTGATCGGATCGTCTGAGAGCGTCAAGGCGATCGCGAGCTCGCGCGTGATCTCGCTGCCCTCGTGCGCGATGTCGGCTGCGACGGCAGGATCGGCCAGCATCTGCGCGATCTTGGCCCAGGTCTTCTCGCCGGCCGAGAACATCTTCTGCAGGCCGCCTTGCATCGGTTCGAGCAGGCGTTCGAGCACCGAACCGCGATCGCGCTTGAGCCAGGTCTTCGCCAGCTCCGCATGCGCTTCCGGTTGCGGCGCGGTGTCGGTCAGCGAGAGCAGCACTTGCACGAGCGCCAGGCCGTCAGCGTAGCAATGGTGGATGCGCGCGACGAGCACGCTGCCGCGGCCTTCGGGCGAGACGTAGTCCTCGACGACATGGAACTGCCACAGCGGCTTGGAGTGATCGAGCGACGTCGAGGCGAGGTCGCTGACGAACGCTTCCAGTTCGGCCTTGTCGGCAGCGCCCGGCAACGCGGCGACACGCACATGCCAGTCGAGGTCGAAATCCTCGTCGGTTTCCCAGTAGGCGCCGTTGGCTCCGATCGCCGCGCGCTGGCGAAAGCGCCGGAAAGCGAGGAAACGCTCGCCGAGCAGTGCCTTGATGCGCGCGGCGTCGAGCGCACCGGCGAACATCAGCACGCCGGTGATCATCATGCGGTTGGTCGGCCGCTCCATGCGCAGCCAGGCCGTGTCGACCTTGGACATGGCCTCGCGCGTGCCGCGCTCCGCATCGAACATGGCGCCTCCCCTCCCAGCCGGTCATTGCCGGCCGTGTCGTTCGTGTAGGATCGACGGGCATGCGCGAAAACGCAACCGCAGCCACGCCCGGGAATCCTCGATGCACCACGGCGCCGACATCCTGCTCGCCCTGTTCGCGATCTTCGTCGCCGCGCAGATCGGCGCCGAGATCGCGCAACGGCTGAAGCTGCCCGGCGTGGTCGGCGAGATCGTCGCCGGCTGCGCGATCGGTCCGTCAGCGCTCGGCCTCATCGCGGCCGACCAGATCGCGGCCGGCACGCCGCTCGACGTGCTGGCCGAGATCGGCGTCGTGCTGCTGCTGTTCGCGGTCGGGCTGGAAACGCGCCTGGACGACCTCAAGAAGGTCGGCCGCAGTGCATTCCTGGTCGGCGTGCTCGGCGTCGTCGTGCCGTTCGCCCTCGGCGCGCTGTGGGCGCACGGCAGCGGCTTCGCCTGGACCAAGTCGATGTTCGTCGCGGCCGCCTTCGTCGCGACATCGGCCGGCATCACCGCGCGCGTGCTGCAGGAGCTCGGCGTGCTGACGCGCATCGAAAGCCGCGTGATCCTCGGCGCTGCGGTCATCGACGACATCCTCGCGATGCTGCTGCTCGGCGTCGTCACGTCGCTGCAGGGCGGCGAAGGCGTCAACGTCGGCGGCCTCGTGATGGTGCTGGTGCAGGCGATCGGCTTCGTCGGGGTCATCGGCTGGGTCGGCACCGCCGTCATGCGCCGTCGCGCCGCCTGGCTCGACCGCCCGATCAATCCGCTGTCGCCGCTGACGATCACGCTGGCGATCTGCCTCGGCCTCGCCTACCTCTCGACGCAGTTCGGCCTCGCCGCGATCATCGGCGCCTTCCTCGCCGGCATGATCGCGTCGGAAATGCACCAGCGCGAGGAACTCGAACACCAGACGCAACCCCTGCTCGCCCTGCTGACGCCGTTTTTCTTCGTGATCACCGGCGCGAAGATCGACCTCAGCGTCTTCGCCAGCGGCGCGGCGCTGTGGATGCTGCTCGTCGTCACCGTCATCGCGATCGTCTCCAAGCTTGCCGGCGGTTTCCTCGGCGCGCTCTCGCTCGGCCGCCGCGGGGCGCTGATCGTCGGCGTCGGCATGGTGCCGCGTGGAGAGGTCGGCGTCGTCATCGCGAGCCTCGGCCTTACCGCCGGCGTCTTCTCGGACGAGACCTACGCGGTCATCGTCGCGATGTCGCTGCTGACCTCGATCGTCACGCCGCCAGTGCTGTCGGTACTGCTGAAACGCGGCGCGGAGGCCGGCGATACTGCACCGAAGTCCGATTCCGCTCCTCACTGACCAGAATAGCCCCTACTTACCGCTCCCGGAGACGCCTCGATGCGCCTGCTGCACCTCGGTCTTGCCTGTTCCATCGCCTGCCTGCTTCCCGCAAGCCTCGCGTTCGCGGATGAAGCGCCCGCGCCGGCCGCGACCGCAGCGGACGCGAGCTTCATGAAGCTCGCCGACGAGTTCTTCGACACGCTGTACTTCCCGCTGAATCCGACGTCCGCCACCAGCGCCGGCGTGCATCTCTACGACGGCAAGCTGGAGGACTACAGCCGTGCCGGCGTCGATCGCCAGGTCGCCGCCCTGCAGGCCTTCGAGAAGCGCATCGCTGCCGTCGACCCGAAGCCGCTCGGCGAGCAGGTGCGCGGCGACCGCGAGCTGCTGCTGAACAACATCCACTCCACGCTGCTGACGCTGCAGACGATCCGGCCTTGGGAAAAGAACGCCGACACGTATTCGAGCGGCATCACCAACAGCGCCTTCGTGATCATGGAGCGCAATTTCGCGCCGCTGCCACAGCGACTCGGCCTGCTGATCGAACGCGAACAGGCCATGCCGGCCGCGCTGCTGGCGGCGCGCAAGAACCTCGAGAATCCGCCGAAGATCTACACCGAGATCGCGATCGAACAGCTGCCCGGCTTGATCGGCTTCTTCCGCGACGACGTGCCGGCTGCGTTCAAGGAGGTTTCAGACGCCGGCCTGCAGAAACGCTTCGCCGCATCGAACGCGGCCGTGATCAAGGCGCTCGGCGACTACCAGGCCTGGCTGAAGACCGAACTGCTGCCGAAGTCGAACGGCGACTACCGCCTCGGCGCCGACACGTATCGCAAGAAGCTCGCCTTCGACGAAATGGTCGACACGCCGCTCGACCGGCTGATCGAGATCGACCTGGCCGACCTGCACCGCAACCAGGCCGAGTTCGCGCGCGTGGCCAAGGAACTCGAACCGGACAAGACGCCGGCGCAGGTGCTCGCCGATCTCGCCGCCGACCATCCGGAGCCGGACAAGCTGCTCGACAGCTTCAAGGCGACGTTCGACGGATTGATCAAGTTCATCGGCGACGCGCGGATCATCACGATTCCGTCGACCGTGCGGCCGATCCTCGAGGAAACGCCGCCGTTCATGCGCGCGACGACGTTCGCCTCGATGGACACGCCGGGCGCCTACGAGGCGGCGGCGAAGGAAGCGTATTTCAACGTGACCTTGCCCGACCCGTCCTGGGACGCGAACAAGGTCGCCGAGTTCATGGCGCAGTTCAGCTACCCGGTCATCAGCAACGTCGCCGTGCACGAGGCGTATCCCGGCCACTACGTGCAGTTCCTCTGGATGCACGACATCCACGACCGCGTGCGCAAGCTGCTCGGCGCAAACACCAATGTCGAAGGCTGGGCGCATTACTGCGAGCAGATGATGCTCGACGCCGGACTTGCGAAGGCCGTGTTCCCGAACGACGCGCGCCAGCAGAAGCTGCTCAAGCTCGGCCAGCTGCAGGACGCGCTGCTTCGCAATGCGCGCTTCTACGTCGGCATCAAGCTGCACACCGGCCAGATCAGCTTCGACCAGGCGGTCGACTTCTTCGTCAAGGAAGGCTACCAGTCGCACGAGGTCGGTCTGGTCGAGACCAAGCGCGGCACATCGGACCCGACCTACCTCTACTACACCCTGGGCAAGCTCGAGATCCTGAAGCTGCGCGCCGACGTCGAGGCGAAACAGGGCAAGGCCTTCACGCTGCAGCGATTCCACGACAGCTTCATGCAGCAGGGTTTCGCGCCGATCAAGATCGTGCGCCGCGCGATGCTGGGAGACGATTCGCCGACGTTGTGAGGTGGCGGCGAATCGCGGCTGAAGCCGCTCTCACGGGGACTTGCGGAGCTTGCGACAGCATTCCTGCCGACCCATTCCCTGCGCAGCGGGGGAAGGGGGCGGCAGGCGGAAAGGGACACTTCTCCGTTGCGACCCATGCCCCCTCCCGGGCTTCGGCCACTTCCCCCGCACGCGGGGGGAAGGAACAGCGTCCGCGCATTCCAGCGTCAGCGCTTCCCATCGAATCCTTCCCCTGCGCAGCGGGGGAAGGTGCCGGCAGGCGGAAGGGGGCGCTCTTCCGTTGCGACCCATGCCCCCTCCCAGCCTTCGGCCACCTTCCCCCGCACGCGGGGGAAGGAACAGCGTCCGCGCGTTCCAGCGTCAGCGCTTCCCATCGAATCCTTCCCCTGCGCAGCGGGGGAAGGTGCCGGCAGGCGGAAGGGGGCGCTCTTCCGTTGCGACCCATGCCCCCTCCCGGCCTTCGGCCACTTCCCCCGCAGGCGGGGGAAGGAACGGCGTGGGGATTTCGAAGCGGAGTCATCTCGGCTGAAGCCGCTCCCACGAAACCTTCTCGTTGTGGGGAGCGGCGCGATCGAAAGGTTTGGTGGGAGCGGCTTCAGCCGCGATACCACCGAGCCATTTTTCAACCGCCTTTCATGTGCTGCGAAATCTTCGCCAGCGCGATCGTCAGCGCTGCGCCGCCGAGCGTCTTTACCAGACCCGAGTGCTGCGCATAGAAATCGCTGAGGCCGTCGACGATGCTCGGATTGTGCTGCTGCGCCCGCGTAACGGCATCCTGCACTTGCTGCGGATCGACCTGCGAGGCCTGCCCCGGCGTGATCGGCGCCGTCGTGGCGCCTTGTCCGAGTAGACCACCCAGCACTACACCGGCGTTGGGGCCGAGCGCGCCGACCAGATGATTGAGCAGCGCGGCGCGCTGCTCGGGCGTCGCGTTCTCGAACATCTGCGCGACCATCTGGCCGACGTCGGGGGTCGCGTTCGAGCCGAATGCCGCGCCGATGCCCTTGCTGAGCACGTCGGGGGGCACGTTCTGCGCGACGTGGCTGAAGTCCTCGGCCAGCGTGCCGGAACCGGCGGCGCCGCCGAGATAGCGATTCAAAATGTCGTTGAGCAATGCCATGAACGTTGACTCCTGAGTAGTCCGCGACGAACGATGCGCGGGTTCCGCTTCCTGGATGCGAACCGAATGCGGCGACACCGGATTCCGGCGCGGGCAGCACCGAGAATCGACTCGGAACTCCCCGCGCTCGAACGCCGGTGCACCGGACCTAGGCGCTGGGACCGCGGCTCTTGATCGCCATGTGATAGATGAAGAGCAGCACCAGCGCGCCGATGAATGCGCCGATGAAGCCGGCCGACTGGCCTTCCGCATACCAGTGCAGTGCGCGGCCGACGTAGGTCGCGATGATCGAACCGGCGATGCCGAGCGCGGCGGTCAGGAAAAAGCCCTTCGGCCCCGGCCCGTGCGTGAAGAACTTCGCCAATACGCCGACGATGAATCCGATCAGGATGGTCCAGATGATCCCCATGATGCCTCCTCGCGTGACGGTTGCGGACGAGCACCGCGCACAGCGGCGCTGCAGGCGATCCTACGCGGCAATACTTACGCGAGACTTTCGTTTCGCGGCACGTACTGCAAAGGTCTTGTGACGAATTGATTCAACGCGACAGCGCGTCGGCGTCGTAGCGCTCCATGTAACGCTCCGGGCGCGCCAGCGGCGTGAAGCCATATTGCGCGTACAGGTCGTGCGCATCGCGCGTGGCGAGCATGAAGCGGCGGATGCGCTGCAGGTCCGGATGCGCCAGCACGAATGCGACCAGCCGCTTGCCGAGCCCCTGCCCGCGCGCGGCCGGAACGACGAAGACGTCGGCAAGGTAGGCGAAGCCGGCGCCGTCGGTGACGACGCGTGCGAAACCGAGCTGCCGCGCGTCCGCATAGACGCCGAAACACAGCGAGTTCTCGATGCTGCGCTCGACCAGTTCGCGATGGATGCCGGGCACCCAGTACGAATCGCGGCTGAGGAAGCCGTGGATCAGATCGATATCCAGGCGTGCGCGATCGGTGGAAAATACGATCCCGTCTTCGCTGCGCTCGTGGTGTCCGCTCATGCCTCGCCTGCTCGTCTGGTTCCGTTCGCGCGCCGCCCTGCCGGCGACGCTGCTGCTCGCTGTAGCCGGCTGCGCCTCGCCGCCAGTCTTCAAGGACGCGCCGCCGCCCTCGCCGCCACCGGCCGAAGTCGCGCTCGCCCCCGAACGCTACCACGGCATCGAGGTGATCTGGGCCGGCAAGATCCTCGGCACGCGCAATCTCGCCGACACGACCGAAGTACAGGTCATCGCCTATCCGACCGACGCCTCGCAACGGCCGGACCAGAGCGCGCCGACGCAAGGCCGCTTCATCGTGGTGCTGCCGGGGTACGTCGAACCGCTCGATTTTCCGCCCGGACGCTTCCTGACCGTCCGCGGCCACCTGCAAGGCACGCGCGTGGGCAGCGTCGACGCGCACGACTACGTCTATCCGCTGCTGCAGCAAGGCGATCTGCACCTGTGGCCGGTCAATTTCCCGAACGAGCGCGCGCGCGTGAGTTTCGGGCTCGGCGTCGGGGTCGGCCTGCATTGATACGTCGCGACCTTGGCACGCCACAGCGCGAATCTGCGTACGTGACCAATACCCGGCGCTCCAGCCTTCGAAAGGACTTCGCATGCCCGCTGTTTTCGCAGTACTGACCTTCGCCGCCCTGGCCGCGGCTCCCCAACCTGCGCCGCGTGCGCCGTCGAAGCTGTTTCCCGACCTCGCCCATCTCGAACTGAAACAGGAAGGCGTGCACGTGTGGTATCCGAAAGCGCAGGCCGTGCCGGTGAAGCTGCCCGCTGCCTACCTGAAGGCCTACGAGGAAGCCGGGGTGTACGCCTCGCAGCCGCTGACGCTCGAACTCGGCCACGGCGTGCCGAAGGCGACCTTGACCTGCGACTCGGGACCGAGCGCGGATCCGAGCTGTCGCCTGCTCGCCGATGCCGACAATCCCGACAGCACGCTGTTCGAATCGTCCGGAATCGACTTCGTCTTCCTCGCCAACGCCGACATCTACGTGTACGGCCAGAGCGACACGCTGTACGACCATCGGCGCCTGTTCCGCTTCGACGGCAAACGCTACGTCGAAGCCACGCAAGCATTCCGCTATGTCGGCATCGAAGGCGTCACGAAGTCCGCACTCGTACTGACCGCCGCTCCCGGCGAATCGCAGCATGTCCTCATCACGCTGCCGCCGCGCACGCCCCTGACGATCCTGCTCAATCCCGCCAGCGAGAACGAAGACGGCCAGAATCCCGACTACCTCGTGAAGACGCGCGAGGGCCTGGTCGGCTGGGCGCGCATCCCGATGCAGCCGGACGGCAAGACGAGCATCGAAGGCCTCTACTTCGCCGGCGACTGAGGCAGCGCGTAGGCGAGCACGTAGTCGCCACTCGTGGTGCCGAGCTTGGCGTGGCCGCCGGCGGCGACCACCACGTACTGGCGGCCGCCGATCGCGTAGCTCATCGGCGTCGCCTGTGCACCGGCCGGAATCCGCGCCTTCCACACTTCCGCGCCGTTGGCGTTGTCGAACGCGCGCAGGAAATTGTCGGTGGTCGCGCCGACGAACGTGAGACCTCCGGCCGTCGTCAGCGGGCCGCCGATGTTCGGCGCGCCGTCGATGTACCAGAACGGCCAGCTCGCCTTGTCGCGCGAGGTCCCGAGCGGCTTGTCCCACGCGATCTTGCCGTGCGCCAGGTCGATCGCGACGAGCTTGCCCCAGGGCGGCGGCGTGCACGGCACGCCGAGCGGCGAATCGAGCAGATGGCGGCGCATGCCGTAGGGCGTACCGGCCTGGCGTGCGAATTCCCAATGCTCGTATTCGGCCGAGTCGGCCTGCGCGCCGAACTGCGCGCGCGGAATCAGCGCGACCACGAACGGCAGATCCATCACGTTGGCGATCAGCAGTTTGCGCTCGGGATCCCATGCGCCACTGCCCCAGTTCGAGCCGCCCGCATAGCCCGGCCGCTCGATGGTTCCGGCCAGGCTCGGCGGCGTGTAGATGCCCTCGCTGTGCAGCGCGGCGATCTTGTCGCGGCAGGCGTTGCGATCCCAGAACGTCAGTCCCCAGGCATCTTCCGGCGTCACCTTCGCATGCGGGACCAATGGCGGCAGCGACGAGAACGGCTGCGTCGCCGACGGCGTTTCGCCCTCGACCGTATCCTGCGGCACCGCACGCTCCTCGATCGGGAACAACGGCTCGCCGGTCTCGCGATGGAGCACGAACACCTGGCCGGTCTTGTGCAGCTGCACGAGTGCCGGGATCTTCGCGCCGTCGCGCTCCAAGTCGATCAGCATCGGTTGCGAGGCGACATCGTAGTCCCACAGGTCGTGATGCACGAGCTGGCGGCCCCAGACGAATTCGCCGGTCGCCGCGCGCAAGGCCACGATCGAATTGGCCCAATGGTCGTCGCCCGGCCGCATGCCGCCGAAGAAATCGGGGCTGGCCGAGCCCGTCGGAATGAACACCAGGCCGCGCTCGGCATCGACGGCGAACGGCGCCCAAGCATTGGCGGCACCGGTCCAATGCGCCTGCTGGCTGTCGATGTCGCCGAAATCAGGGTTGGCCGCGTCGGCAGGAATCTTCGCCGTGCGCGGAATCGGATCCCAGTGCCACAGTTCCTTGCCGCTGCGCACGTCGAACGCACGCACCACACCGAGTTCCAGATCGGTGCCGCGGTTGTCGCCGATCGACGAGCCGAGGATGGCGACATCGCCCGCGATCGCCGCCGGCGAGGTCACCTGGTAGTTGCCGAGCTGGCGTTCGTTCAAGCGGACCCCTTTGGACAAGGGGATTTCTCCATTCGTACCGAAATCCGCACAACGCAGGCCGGTCTTCGCGTCGAGCGCGAGCAGCCGCGCATCGATGGTCGCGAACAGGATGCGTTCGGCACACGCGGCGCCGGCCGATGCCTGCGCATCGCGCCAGTAGCTGACGCCGCGCGTCGCCATTTCCGAATAGCCGCGATCGCGATCGACCGCGGCGTCGAAACGCCAGCGCTGCGTGCCGCGGGCCGCGTCGAGCGCGAATGCGACACCGGTCGCCGTGGCGAAATACAGCGTGTCGCCGACCTGCAGCGGCGTCGCCTCGAACGTCAACGCGTCCTTGGCGCGCGGGAAGCCGTCGCCGAGTTCGCCGGTGCGAAAACTCCAGGCGAGCTCCAGCCGATCGACGTTCTGCGGCGTGATCTGCGCCGGATCGGCATGACGCTGGCCGCGCCCGTCGCCGCCGTAGGCGGACCAGTCGGCCGAATCGGCCCGCGCATTCAGCGCCATCCCCAGCATTGCCACCATCACCACTGCACGCATGATCGATCCTCCTGTGATGCATGCATTCCAATCGCGCGCGCCCGGCGCGACAAGGAAATTGTGACGAAAGGGTTCTGCGGGGAAGCCGGCGGGACCGCCTTCGCCCCGCAGCACTCGCGTCAGAGCGAGCGCCAGTCTTCGGGCAGCAGCCCGCGGTAGCGGCGGCTCAGCATCAGCGCGCTGCCGTCCTTCAAGGTCAAACGCAGGTCGCCGTGCGCCCACGGGGCAACCTCGGCGACGAAATCGGCGCGCACCAGGTGCGATCGATGCACGCGCAGGAACTCGGCCGGATCCAGGCGCTGCGCAAGGCGCGCCAGTGTCGCGCGCACGAGATGGCGGCGTGCGGCCGTATGCACTTCGACGTAGTTGCCGGCCGCACTCAGGCGCTGAACATCGGCGATCGGCACGATCAGCGAGCGCCCGCGTTCGTGCACGACGATGCGAGCCAGGCGCGGCGGTGCGAGCCCGGAACCCACGCGGCGCAGGCGCTCGTCGCCGGCCACGTCACCCTCGCCGTCGCCCTCACCTTCGCCGCGCTCGCCAAGCCGCTCTGCAACGCGTTCGAGCATGCGCTCGAACCGATCGCGATCGAAGGGCTTGAGCAGATAGTCGAGCGCGGCGAATTCGAAGGCGCGCACGGCATGCTCGTGATAGGCGGTGGTGAACACGATCAGCGGATACGGCGGCGCCGTGCGCGTCAGCACGTCGAAACCGTTCTCCGCGCCGAGCCGGATATCGAGGAACAGCAGGTCCGGGGCCTCGCCGCGCAACGCGGCAAGACCGCCGGCGACGTCGTCGGCCTCGGCGACGATACGGAAGCCGGCGCGCCCGTCCAGCAGACGACGCAGCTTCGCGCGAGCCGGCGGCTCGTCCTCGACGATCGCGACGCGCGTCTCACGCATCGCGGCGCACCGGCAGGTCGATCTCGATCCGCGTGCCGCCGCCGTTGCGCGGACCGATATGGAATCGGTGATCGTTCGGGTAGAGCAAGGCGAGCCGGCTGCGCACGTTGGCCAAACCGACGCCTTCGGCGAACGCCTGCGCCATGCCAACGCCATCGTCCTCGACGGCCAGGCGCAGGCGCTCGCCGTCGATGCCGATCGTCACATCGATGCACCCGCGGCCGCTGCGCAGCCCGTGTTCGAACGCATTCTCCACCAGCGGCTGCAGCAGCAGGCGCGGAATGCGCGCGTCGCGCGCGGCGTCGGCGAGCGCGACGCGCGTCTCCAGCTGCCCGCGAAAGCGCTCCTGCATCAACTCGAAATAGCGTTCGAGCCAGACCACGTCCTCGGCGACGCGCACTTCGGCCGAGCCCGATTCGCTGAGCGCCGCGCGCAGCAGTTCGGCGAACGCGGCGATCATGCGGTCGGCGGCATCGACGTCTTCCTGCATGCGGTTGGAGATCGCGTTCAAGGTGTTGAACATGAAATGCGGCTCGATCTGCGCGGTCAATTGCGCGAGCCGCGCCTGGCCGAGATCGCGCTCCAGCCGGACCATCGTCAGTTCGCGCTCGCGCCGCGCGCGTACGGCGCGCCAGGCGACGCAGAAGCCGACGATGCCGGCGTAGGTGATCAGGTCCTTCTGGAACTCGTAGGTGAGGCCGAGTCGCCAGTCGCCGAAACGATAGACGCTGTCGTGCGCGGCGTAGACGACGCGGCGGATCGCGACCATGCCGCAGGTGTGGATCAGCGAGAACACGACGGCCGCCGGCAGATGCACGGGCAGCCTGCGCAGCCAATCCTGCCCCGAAAGCGGAAAGCGCCGCTCGAAATGGAACAGCGCGACGGCAAGCACGGACATCAGCGCGGCGCTGCTGAGCTCCCAGCTCATCGGCTCCCACGGCGCGATCGTGCTGCCGCTGTTGCGATGGCCGATTATGACGTTGAGCCCGAGCCACAGACCGAGCCCGAGCCACGCAGCGAAATAACCGAGCCAGAACACGCCGCGGCCACGCTTGCGCTCGATCGTCGTCATCACCAGGTTCCAGCGGCAGCGCCGGGAGCGCCGATTGGATCGCAGCGAGCGCGTTCTGACAATGGCAGCGGGGCGAGCGGGACCTCGTGGGGTTCGAGCGGGACGTCAGCCCGCCGGCGCCTGAGCCGGTATCGTGTCGGCTACCGGCATCGCCTGCGGTTGCCAACCGCCGCCGAGCGCGCGAAACGATGCGACCGCCGCGCGCGCCGCGCCGGCGCGCGTTTGGGCGAGCTGATCGGACGCGGCGAGCAGGTCGCGGTCGGTATCGCGCACTTCGATCAGGTTGATGACACCAGCATCGTAGGATTGCTGCGCCAGCGCACGCGCCTGTTCGAGCGCTGCGATCTGGCGCTGCAGCGCTGCCGCGCGCACCTCGTCCTGCACCAGTTCGGAGAACGCGTTCTCGACCTCTTCGGTCGCGCGCAGCACCGTGGCGCGATACGCTGCCAGCGCCTCGGCCTCGCGTCCGCGCGCCTGCGCGACTTCGGCGTCGACGCGGCCGAAGTCGAACAGCCGCCAATGCAGGCCGAGTCCGATATCGTGCTGAACGGCATCGCCGCTGGACAGGCGGCCGGAAGCGAGGCTGTCGACGCCGAACAATGCGCCGAGCGACAGCTTCGGGTAGTAGTCCGAGATCGCCGCACCGATGCGCGCGTTCGCCGCGACCAGGCGCTGCTCGGCAGCGATCAGATCGGGACGGCGGCGCAGCAGCTCGGCCGGCCCGTCGTGGCTGGCCAGCACCGGCGGCGACGGAATCGGCGCGTCGGCGAGCAACTCGCCGCGGTAGGTTCCGGGCTGCGCGCCCATCAGCACATCGAGGCGATTGAGCTGCGCGTCGAGCCCGGCCTGCAGCGGCGGAATCGAGGCGCGTACGCCTTCGAGCGCGGCCGTGACCTGGTTCAGTTCGCGTGTCGACGACACGCCTTCACGCTGGCGCCGCGAGATGAGATCGACCAGATCGCGCTGCACCTGCTCCTGGTGACGCGCGACACCGAGGCGCGCTTGATAGGCGCGCACCTGCAGATAGGCATCGGCGGCATCGGCGGCCACGCTGATCTGCACGCCGAGTGCCTGCGCATCGCTCGCTTTCGCAGCGGCGAGCGCCGCTTCGCGGCCGCGGCGCAGGCCGCCGAACAGATCGATCTCCCACGAGGCCGCCGCTCCGACCGCGTAGTCGTCGTAGTTGCGCGCGAAGCCCGGCAGCTCCCGCCCGATCTCGCCGATCGGACTCAGCAGCGACTGCCGCACGTCGTTCGCGGATGCGTTCGCGTCGAGCTTCGGCAACAACGCCGCACCGGCCGCACGCGCGGCGGCGCGCGACTGCAACACGCGCGCACGCGCCTGTTCGAGATCGAGATTCTGCGCCTGCGCGCGTTCGACCACGCGCAGCAGCGCCGCATCGTCGAAGCCTTGCCACCAGCGATCGAGCACGGCGACCTTGGCCTTGTCGTCAGTCGCCGATGCCCCGTGCATGTACTGCGGCGTCAGCGCAACCTCGGGCCGGCGATAGTCCGGCCCGACCGCGCACCCGCCGATGAGACTAGCCGCCACAACAGCCAGAAGCCTACACCGGCTCGACGACGTCATTCCCGCAAAAGTGGAAACCCATTTTGCTCTTGTTCGGTCGCGCGGCTGACATGTCGCTCCTTCAAGCCGACTATCACGCCTCCGATTCGACACACCCTTCATACCCACCTCGCCCTCAATGTGCATCTGCCGGCGGCGCCGCCGTCAGTTTGGGACTCTTGCAAAACGGCACCATCACCAGCGCGACGACGAACATCCACGCCATCAGCCGGAACACTTCGTCGAACGCGAGGGTCAGCGAATGCCGCGCCGCCACGCGCGCGAACTCGGCTTGCGCCAGATGCAGCGCCTGCGCCGAATCGAGTGCCAGCGATTGCAGGCGCGCAGCGAGTGCGGCCACCGCATCCGGCGCCTGCCGCCCGGCTTCACCGAGGCTTTCTCCAAGCCGCGCGACATGGATGCGCGTCTGGTCCGCCAACCATGTGTTGACGACGGCGATGCCGATCGCGCCGCCGAGATTGCGCATCAGGTTGAACAGCGCCGAGGCGTAGCGCAGCTCCGGCATCGCGAACGCGGCGAGCGCCATCGTCACGCTCGGCACGATGCACAGCATGATCGCGAAGCCGCGCAGTGCCTGCGGCACCAGCAACGCCGCGAAACCCCAGTCCTCGGTGATGAACGACGACAGCCACAGGCTGGTCGCGAAGAGGCTGAGCCCCACCGTGATCACGTAGCGCGGATCGACGCGCTGCGAGACGCGCGCGGCGACGATCGTGCTCGCGATCTGCGCGATGCCGGTGACGAAGACGGTCGTACCGATGTCGAAGCTGTTGTAGTCGCGCACGCGGCCGAGGAATACCGGGATCAGGTACGTCGCCGAGTACAAGCCGAAGCCGATGACGAGATTGAACAGGCAGGCGATCGCGAACGTCGGTTTCAGGAACGGCGTCAGCCGCACGATCGGCCCGTTCGAACGTAGCGACCGCTCCATGAACAGCACGAAGCCGACGAACGAGAGCCAGCCCGCGATCGCGATGCCGGGGTCGCCGAACCAGTCGTAGCGCGGCCCTTCTTCGAGCACGTATTCGAGACCACCGAGGAACACCGCCATCGCGATGAGGTGCGTGTAGTCGATGCGCTTGAGCATCGCCACGTTCGCCTTGTCCACGCGCACCAGCCACAGCGACAGCAAGGTCACCGCGATGCCCGGCACGATGTTGACGTAGAAGATCGAGCGCCAGCCGGCGACGTCGGTCAGCCAGCCGCCGACGGTCGGCCCGAGCGTCGGCGCGAGCACCGAGACCATGCCGAGGATCGCCGGGATCATTGCGCGCTCCTTGCCGGTGAACAGCGCGAAGCCGGTGGCGAACACGGTCGGAATCATCGCGCCGCCGACGAAGCCCTGGACGACGCGGAACGCGACCATCGAATCGATGTCCCACGCCATGCCGCACAAGGCGCTGGCGAGCGTGAACAAACCGGCCGACAGCGCGAACAGCCACCGCGTCGACAGCGCCTGCGCGAGGAACGCCGAAAACGGGATCATCACCAGCTCGGCCATCAGGTAGCCGGTCTGCACCCAGCTGATCTCGTCGGGCCCGGCCGACAAGCCTGCCTGCACGTCGTTGAGCGAGGCCGCGACGATCTGGATGTCGATCAGCGCCATGAACTGGCCGAACGCCATGATGCCGAAGATCAGGTACTTGCGTGCGAGCGGCAGGTCGGCCGGGTTCGAGACATGGCCGACTGCGCCAATCGAGCGGCTCGTCGCGATGGTGGCGTTCATTTCGCGCTCGCCGTATCGCATGCAGCAGAGAAAAAGAGATTCACGCAGTGCCTCGCCGAAGGTTCGCGGTAGCGCGCATCGTCATCGGTTCGCCTTCGTCATCAGCGATCAGACGCGCTCGAGTAGCGCGACCGTGCCCTGACCGCCGTCAGCACACAGCGAAACGATGCCGCGGCTGCCGCTCGGCAAGGCCGCGAGTTCCTTCGCCGCCTGGCTGAGAATGCGTGCGCCGGTCGCGGCGAACGGATGACCGATCGCGATCGAACCGCCGTGCGGGTTCACGCGCTCCCACGGGAATGCGCCGAGATCCGCGTCGACGCCGGCCTTGGTCTTGCGATACTGCGGATCGGCGGCAAGGCGCAGGTTGGCGACGACCTGCGCGGCGAACGCTTCGTGGACGTTCCACGAGGCGATGTCGGCGAAGGTGAGCCGGTGACGCGCGAGCAGCCGCGGGATCGCCCGCGCCGGCGCCATCAGCATGCCCTCGTCGCCACCGAGGAAATCGACGGCCGCCAATTCCCAGTCGACAAGCTTCACCGTCGGCTCCACGCCGAGGCGCGCAAGGCCTTCGCGATCGGCGACCCACAGCGAGGCGGCTCCGTCGGTCAACGGCGAGGAGTTGCCCGCCGTCAGCGAGCCGTGCACGGCGTCGAACGCGGGCGGCAGCTTGGCGAGCTTTTCCAGCGATGTGTCACGCCGCGGCAGCGCATCGCGCTCGACGCCGTCGAACGGCAGGATCAGGTCGTCGAAGAAGCCCGCATCCTGGCCGGCGATCGCCCCCTGATGACTCAGCAATGCACGCTCGTCCTGGTCGGCGCGCGAAATCGAGAAATGCTTGACCGTATCCTCGGTGTGTTCGCCCTGCGAGCGGCCGCTGATGCGATTGACCCAGCCGCGCGCGGGCAGCACGAAGTCCTGCGCGGTCGATTGCGACAGATGCTCGACCGCCGCCGCGCGATCCTTGGCGAATTCCACGAACAGGCGATCGGCAAGCGGCTGCTTCAGCGCGATCGGCACATGGCTCATCGTCTCTACGCCGCCGACGAGCGCGAGGTGCGTGCCGCCGCGCCCGAGCAGCCCGGCCGCCTCGATCGCGGCCATGAAGCTGGTCGAACACGCCAGCACGGTGGAGAACGCCGGGATGGTCGGATCGAGACCGGCATCGAGCACGAGTTCGCGCGCGATGTTGGACACGGTCGGATCGGAGATCACCTGGCCCCAGACGACGAAATCCGGGCGCGCCCTCGCCGCCATCGCCTGCGCGATCGGCACCGAGAGTTCGAGGGACGAATGCTTGGCATAAACGCCACTGGCCTTGACGAACGGGGTTCGCAGGCCGGGCACGAGATAGGTGTCGCTCATGGGGTTTGTCCTTTCGATGTACTTCGGATCAGGACCGGCGGCAACGCGCGGGAAAGGCCGCCGCCGGCCCTTGTTCGGCGACTTGTATTCGCCGATGCTCGACGCTATTATATGATCAACATCATACAAAGCAAGAGGGCCACCGTGCGCTACGACGCCGAGCACAAGCAGAACACGCACAAGAAGCTGTTGAAGGCTGCCGCCGACGCGATCCGTCTCGAAGGTCCACATCGCGTGGGTGTCGCCGGCGTGATGGCCAAGGCCGGGCTGACTCACGGTGGCTTCTACGCGCATTTCGCTTCGAAGGACGAACTCGTCAGTGCCGCGATCGGGCAGATGTTCGAGGAGAGTCACGCGCGCGCGCTGCGCGAAACGCTCGACAAGGCGCCCGACGAAGGCCTGAGTTCGTACATCCGTTTCTATCTTTCGCGCGCGCACCGCGACGCCAAGGACATCGGCTGCCCCGTCGCGGCGCTGCTTTCCGATCTGCCGCGCCTGGAAACCTCGGCACGCGAACGCTTCGCCGAAGGTGCGCGCCGGCTCGGCGCGATCCTGGCCTCGCTGCTGAAACAGCTCGGACACGAAGAAGCGCAGGCGCAGGCCGACTCGATGCTCGCCGAACTGGTCGGTGCGCTGTCGATGGCGCGTGCCGAGACCGATCCGAAGCGCTCCGACGCGATCCTCCAGCACTCCAAGCGATCGTTGATGCGTCGCTACGGCCTGGAGGAAGCTGCATGAACCTCGTCGCCGAACTACCGCCGGGCCTGACCGGACTCGAACAGCTGCGCAAGATGATCGCGATGGGCGGCCGGCCGCCGATCGGCGAGACGCTGGACTTTTCGTTGATCGAGGTCGACGAAGGCCGCGCCGTATTCGAAGGAACGCCGTCGCTGCGCGCCTACAACCCGATCGGCTGCGTGCACGGCGGCTACGCGTCGACCTTGCTCGATTCGGCCTGCGGTTGTGCCGGGCACTCGCGCCTGTCGCCGACGCAGGGCTATACGACGCTGGAACTCAAGGTCGCCTTCCACAAGGCGATCACGACCGCGACCGGTCCGCTGCGTGCAGAGGGCCGCGTGCTCAGCATCGGCCGACGCGTCGCGTTCACCGAAGCGAAACTGACCGACACCGGCGGCACGCTGTACGCCTCCGCCACTTCCACCTTGCTGGTATTCGAACGATGAGCGACGGCACTCCCCGCAGCGAAGAGACGAAGGCGCCGCGCAAGCCGTTGTGGCGCCGGCCGATCGTGGCCGTCGGCACGGCGGCGCTGCTGGCTGCGCTCGGCGTGGCCTACATCCTGATGCCGAAAAGCTCGGTATCGACCGATGCGGCGTATTTGCAGGCCGACAGCTCGGTCGTCGCGCCGAAGGTGCGCGGCCTCGTCGCCGACGTGCTCGTGCAGCACAACCAGGCCGTCAAGCAAGGCGATCCGCTGGTGCGCATCGACGCCGAGGAATTCGATGCGCGCGTCGCTGCGGCCGCCGCCGACCTGCAGAACGCGCACGCGACGGTCGAAGCCGCGCAAGCCGCGCTGATCTCGCTCGATGCCGAGGAACAGCTCGCCGCGGCGAACGTGCGCGCCGCCGAGACCGTGATCCGTTCGACCACTGCGCAGAGCGATCGCGCGCAGGCCGACCGCGCACGCTACACGAACCTCGTCGAATCCGGCGCCGTCGCGCAACGCGACTTCGACCAATATCGCGCCACTGCGATCAGTGCGCAGTCCGATGCGGCGCGCAGCCGCGCCCAGCTCGACGTCAGCCGCAACCAGGAAGCGGTCACGCGCGCCAAGCGCGCGACGCTGCGGGCGAACCTCGCACAAGCCGACGCCGCCGTCGCGCGCGCGCAGGCCGCGCTCGACCTCGCGCGGCAGGACCAGGAGCATGCGTTGATCCGCGCGCCGATCGACGGCGTCGTCGGCGACCGCCAGGTCGAACCCGGCGACTACGTGCAGCCCGGCACGCGACTGCTGACGATCGTGCCGCTCGGCGCGCTCTACGTCACCGCGAATTTCAAGGAAACGCAGGTCACGCGCATGCTTCCCGGCCAGCCGGCGACGATCGAAGTCGACGCCCTGCCCGGCCAGCCGCTCAGCGGCATCGTCGACAGCTTCGCGCCGGGTTCGGGCTCGCAGTTCTCGCTGCTCCCGTTCGAACCGGGCACCGGCAATTTCACCAAGATCGTCCAGCGCGTGCCGGTGCGCATCCGCTTCGAACCCGGCCAGACGGCACTGGCGAAGCTGCGCCCGGGGCTGTCGTCGACGGTGACGGTGCGGCTGCTGGCGAATGCGGCGGCGGCGACTTCGGCGAAGCCGATTGCTGCGCGTTGAGACTGGTCGTCGTTCCTTTCAGACGACGCCTCGTTTTCGCACCCATTTAGACTGCGCGACACGTTTCTTGCGACGTCATTCCCGCGAAAGCGGGAATCCATGGCGCTTGTACCTTCAGAATCACAATGGATTCCCGCTTTCGCGGGAATGACGCCTTCTCCGGTCAATCGCCTCAATCCATCACATCCGGCTCGAAAAACGACCAGCGGATGTCGGGGAAGCGCGCCTTCATGTCCTTCTCGACCGCGTTGATCGCATCGACGATGCCCTTGGTCGAAAGGTCGCGGCTCATCTCGGCCTTCACGGCCACCATCACGTCGGTGCCGAGCTGCAGCGTGATCAGGTTGAACACACGGGCGATTTCGGGCCGCGCATCGAGGAAGCGCAGGATCTCCGCCTTCTGCTCCGGATCGACGCTCTGGCCGATCAGCAGCGCCTTGACCTCGATCGCGATGAACACCGCGATGACGACCAGCAGTACGCCGATCGCGAGCGTGCCGATCGCGTCGAACACGGGATTGCCGGTCAGCAGCGTCAGGACGACCGCGAGCAGCGCGAACACCAGGCCGAGCAGCGCGGCGAGATCCTCGCCGAAGATGACGATCAGCTCGCTCTGCCGGCTCTCGCGGAACCAGCGCCACAGGCTGCGTTCGCCGCGCGCCTTGTTGACCTCGGTGAGGCAGCCCCACATCGACACGCTTTCGGCGGCGATGCCGAACGCGAGCACGCCGATCGCGAGCCACGGCCACTTCAGCGGCTCCGGCTCGTGCAGCTTGTGGATGCCCTCGTAGATCGAGAACGCACCGCCGACCGAGAACAGCAGCAGCGCGACCAGGAACGACCAGAAATAGATCGCCTTGCCCTGTCCGAGCGGATGATCCGGCGTCGGCGGCGCCTTCGCGTTCTTCATGCCGAGCAGCAGCAGGCCCTGGTTGCCGCAGTCGGCGAGCGAATGCACGGCTTCGGCGGTCATCGCGCCGGAACCGGTCACGAAGGCGGCGAAGGCCTTCGAAACGAAGATCGCGAAGTTCGCGCCGAGCGCGAAGAAGATGGTCTTGAGGGAATCGGCCTTGCCGGACATCGAATACGTTCCGTCGATAGTGAAAGAGATCAGCCCGCCGCATCGTCCAGCGTCGCCGCGAGCCGTTTCGGCGCGGTGTTGCGCCATGCGGTCGTCAGCGCGTCGCGCGTCAACGTGGGCTTCGCATGGCGCAGATGCAGCCAGGTCCAGCCTTTGCGGCCCCAACCGCCGGTCACCGGCTCGAACATCGCCGGCTCGATGCGCATGAACATTTCCTGCTGCTCCGGCGAGAACTTCAGCACCCCACGCTCGGCCTCGCCCGCACCGAGCGTCGCGAAGATCTTGCCGCGCACGCGAAAATCCGGATGCCCCATGTGCGCGCTCTCGAAGGCTTCGGGAAGACCGAGCGCGATACGGCGGAACTGGTCGGGTGTCATGCGCGGGCTCCCGCGAATCAGGCGCGGATTCTAGCAGCGCCGCCGCAACCGCTAGCCGTCCAGTGCCGCCTGCGTCTTCTTCGGCAGCTTCTCGCGCACCAGTTCGTAGGAACGGCGCACGAAACCGGCGAGCTCGGCGTGCTCGAACCGTTCCGGCTCGGTCACGCTGACCCAGAACGCGCGCGCCATGTACGGCGCCGGCGCCATGCCGGGCTGTTCGGTCAGCTCGAGAAAGCGTTCGGTATCGACGCGGAACGAGAACCGCCCGCGGTCCGGACCGAGCGTGCACATCACGACGAACATCTTGTTCGCCACGCTGTGGACGAGATCGACTTCCCACTTGATCGAACGGCTGACCCCGGGCCAGCGCGCGCACAGATCGTCGAGCTGCTCGACGCTCATTCCCATCGCTTTCGTTGCCGCCTTCATCCGCCGATCCCCGTGCAGAGGGCGGCACCCTAGCATGCGATCCCGGGCCGAGTGCAATCCTGCACCGTACGGGACTGAACAGCCGGCCAACATCCGCTGCCGGATTAGATGGCAAGCTCGACCGCAGGTGCGCACGCTGTAGAAGTGGAAAAATCGCTACGCATGGCCAAATTCCCCGAATCCCCGACGGGCAGCTATCGCTCCGCCACGCGCCCGCCGCGCCGGCGCAGGCCGCAGGTGGCGGCCCCCCGGCCGGTACCGAAAGGCGAGCCGCTGCTGGCCCATGACGGCCGCCGTCTCGTGCTGCGCCCGATCCAGCCCGGCGACGCCGCGGCATTGCGCCGCGCCTTCCTGCGGCTGACACCGGAGCAGGTGCGCGCGCGCTTTTTCTACCGCATGAACGAACTCAGCGAAGCGCTGGCCGCACGGTTGTCCGATCCGGATCCGGACATCACCGCCGCCTTCGTCGTCGTCGATGCCGACGATGGCGAAGCGCCCGGCGAAATCCGCGGCGAGGCGCGCATGCACGTCGACGAGGCCACCGCCAGCGCCGAGTTCGCGATCGCGATCGACCCCGCATTCACCGCCCAGGGGCTCGGCCGCGCGCTGATGTTGCGATTGGCACGGGAATGCCGCAGCCGCGGCCTGGTCGAGCTGTGGGGCGACGTGCTCGCCGACAACTACGCCATGCTCGACTTCGCCCGCCATCTCGGGCTCTCCTCGACGATCGAGCACGGCGACGAAGCCGGCGTCGTGCGCGTGCGCTTCGCGCTGACCTGAGCGACGCGCGCCAACGCTTCGGCGCAAACCCGCGCCGGCGCCCGCGTGCGGGAGTAGGCTCGGCATCCTCGGTGACCGCCTTCGCGGCCTGACCGCTGTCCGCCCGGCCGCGCGGTGCGTCGCTGCGTCTGCCGCGCGCGGCGAGTCCGATCCAGCGAACACGCGGTACCCGCCGCCCCTGGCGGCGCGATGAACATCCAGCCTTGCGCTTTCCGTGCCCAGCGGCACCCACCGGAAGACAGCGAGGAGGCAACCATGGCCATCGACGAAGCACAACTCAATGCATTTCTCGGCAAGGCGGTCGGCGATCTCGGCGCCGCGATCAGTGCCACGCTGATGATCGTCGGCGACCGCCTGGGGCTCTACAAGGCGCTCGCCGACCAGCCCGCCTCGCCGGGCGACCTGGCGCGGCGCACGGGCACGAACGAACGCTACGTGCGCGAATGGCTCGGCAACCAGGCCGCCGGCGGCTACGTGCAGTACGACGAAAGCAGCGGCCAGTATTCGCTGAGCGCCGAGCAGGCGCTGTGCCTGGCCGATCCCGCCGGGCCGGTGGACCTGCCCGGCGCCTACTTCGTCGTCGAGGCGGTGTTCCACGCACTCGACCGCACGATGGACAACTTCAAAAGTGGAAAAGGCATGGAATGGGGCGAACATCATCCCTGCCTCTTCCACGGCACCGAGCGCTTCTTCCGCGCCGGCTACAACGCCAACCTGCTCGCTTCGTGGCTCCCCGCGCTCGACGGCGCGGTCGCCAAGCTGATCCGTGGTGGCAAGGCGGCCGACATCGGCTGCGGCCACGGCGCCAGCACGATCCTGATGGCAAAGGCGTTCCCGGCGTCCGAATTCGTCGGCTACGACTACCACGCCGCATCGATCGACATCGCGCGCGAACGCGCCGCCGCGGCCGGCGCGAGCAATGCGCGCTTCGAGGTCGCCGACGCGACCGGCTACGCCGGCAACGACTTCGACCTGATCGCCTTCTTCGACTGCCTGCACGACATGGGCGATCCGGACGGCGCGGCGAAACACGCGCACCGCGCGCTCAGACCCGACGGCCACTGCATGATCGTCGAGCCGTTCGCCGGCGACCGCACCGCCGAGAATCTCAACCCGGTCGGCCGCGTGTACTACGGCGCTTCGTCGCAGATCTGCGTGCCGGTGTCGCTGGCGCGCAAGGGCCCGGCGCTGGGCGCCCAGGCCGGCGAAGCGCGTTTGCGCGAAGTCGTCATCGGCGGCGGCGGCTTCTCGCGCATGCGGCGGGCGGCCGAAACGCCGTTCAACATCGTGCTGGAGGCACGGCCCTGAAGGCGGCGCCGCATCGCCGGGCCGGCCCGGTCGGTACGGCTAGGCCGGCTGGCGGCAGCGCTCGATCCAAAATCCGAACGCCTCGACCAACGCTCGTATCGCCGCGCGCGCGCGCGGATCGGTCAGCGTGCCGCCGGCATCGAACAGCGACGCGGCATCCGCGAGGAAGACGCTCGGCGCGGGCATCACCTGCGCTTCGGTCGCATACAGCGTGTGACGCAGGGCTGCCTGCGCCAAGCGGGTGCCCCAGCGCCCGGCCGTGGCGCCGAGGATCGCGACGGGCTTGCCGGCCAGAACGGCCTCGGGCCGATCGCGCGAAAGCCAATCGATCGCGTTCTTGAGGACGCCGGGAATCGACTGGTTGTATTCGGGCGTGGCGATCAGCAGCGCGTCGGCGGCGCTTACACGGCGGCGCAACGCGATCACGCCGGCAGGATCGCGAGCGGGACCCTCGGCTTCCAGGTCTTCGTCGAACATCGGAACATCGGCAAGGCCGTCGAAGCAGTCGATCGACAGGGCCGGCGGAGCCAGCGACGCGGCGGCCTGCAGCAGCGCACGGTTGTACGAGTCGCGGCGCAGGCTCCCGGCGATGGCCAGCACGCGCAGGCAAGAATGGGGCGAAGAGGTGGCGATCGACGACATGAATGTCTTCCTCGAAAGATGCGAACAAGGCGGGGTGAGCGGTCAGCGCGGCAGCAGCGGCACGACCGATGCGACGAGCAACGCGCCCATCGTGAAATCGAATGCGCGTGCCGCCGCGGGGCGTCGCAACGCCGAAGTCATCGCGGCACCGAGCAAGGCCCAGGCGATCAGGCAGAGCGTCGAAATCAGGCCGAACAGGACGGCGAGCACGACGAACGCCGGCCATCCCTGCCATCCCTGCCCGACCGCTGATACGGCCGTCAGCAGCAGGAGCCAGCCTTTCGGATTGAGCCATTGGAACAGGGCCATTCCGACGAAACCGAGCGACGCGAACGTGTTCGCAGGGGACGGCGCGGGCCTCCGTGGCCGCCATGCCTGCAGCATCGACTTCACGCCGAGCCAGACGAGATAGGCGCAACCGGCCACGCCGAGCACGACGCGTAGCGAAGGCACCGCCGCAAACAATGCCCCGGCCCCTGCGCTGATCGCGGCCAGCAACGCGATGCCGCCAGCCACGACGCCTGCAATCGCCGCAGCCGCGGCGCGCCAGCCCTGCTCCGCCGCGATCGTCAGCACGAACAGGTTGTTCGGTCCCGGCGTGATCGCCGCAATCGCGATGAACGCGGCAACGCTCGTCAACGTATCCAATCCTGTGTCCCTGCGGGTGGCCCGCCGATCTCGATGTCGATGCTGATCATCGACCGAAGCGGCGGTCTGATGGACGCGGCTTATGGTCTAATCCAGGCACCATGCGAGATCTTCCTCTGGCGGCACTGCGCGCCTACGCGCTCATCTGGGAACACCGCGGCGTACGCGCCGCGGCGCGCGAGCTGGGCATCGCGCATTCGTCGGTCAGCCGGCACCTGGCGCAGCTGGAACGCTGGCTGGGCACGGCGCTGGTGCTGCCGGCCGGCGGCCGCGGCGCGCTCGCGTTCACGGCCGAAGGCGAAGCGCTCGGCGCGGGCGCTCTGGCTAGCCTGCGAGAACTGGAACGCGTCGCCGGCGGTTTGCGCGAAGCGCGCGACACGCATTCGGTCACGCTGTCGACCACACCCTCGTTCGCCACGCGCTGGCTGTTGCCGCGCCTTGCCGACCTCGAATCGGCCCATCCGCGGCTGGAGCTGTCGATCCTCGTCGACCAGCGCCTGGACGATCCCGATACGCGGGCGATCGACGTCGCCGTGCGCATGGGCCGCGGGCCTTGGCCGAACGTCCGCTGCGAGCCGCTGATGGACGAGACGTTCTATCCGGTCATGAGTCCGGCCGCATGGAAGGCATCGCAACGGCCGCGGCGCCCTGAGGATCTATGCGGCCTGCGCCTGCTGCACGATCGCGATCCGCACGTCGGCTGGACCGCGTGGCGCGACGCGTTCGGGCCGCCGCAGCTCGATGTGCGCAGCGGACCGCGTTTCACGTCGTCGGACCTCGTGCTGCGCGCGGCCGCCGCCGGCAGCGGCGTGGCCCTGGCGCGTGGACGGCTGGCCGCCGACGACCTCGCGGCGGGCACTCTGATGCGTCCCTGCGGCGACCTGGAGCTGCGCGTCGAGAACGCCTACTGGCTGGTGCTGCCGAACCGCGCGCACCGGCGCGCGCCGGTGCGGGTGTTGCTCGACTGGCTCAGGCGGCAGGCGTCGAAGCCGGCGTGACGCCACGCTGGCGCCGGCGCTCCAGCCACTCCTGCAGGTGCTCGAAGTAGATGTAGATCACCGGCGTGATGTACAGCGTCAGCAACTGCGAGGTGACCAGGCCGCCGACGACCGCAAGACCGAGCGGCCGGCGTGCTTCGGCGCCAGCACCGAAGCCGAGCGCGATCGGCAACGTGCCCATCAGCGCGGCGAACGTGGTCATCATGATCGGACGGAAGCGGACCACGCTGGCGTCGACGATCGCGTGCTCGGCGTCCTCGCCCTCGCGCTGCTTCTCGAGCGCGAAGTCGATCATCATGATCGCGTTCTTCTTGACGATGCCGATCAGCATGATCAGGCCGACCGCGCCGTAGAGGTCGAGATCCTTGCCGAAGATCATCAAGGTCAGCAGCGCGCCGAAGATCGCGGTCGGCAGGCCCGAGAGAATCGTCAACGGATGGATGAAGCTCTCGTACAGGATGCCGAGCACCAGGTAGATCACGAACACCGCCAGCGCGAGCAGCACGCCCATGCCGGACACCGAATCCTGGAACTGCTGCGCGGTGCCTTGGAACGACGCGGTGATCGTATCGGGCAGCTTGAGTTCGGCCACCGCGCGATCGACGCCGGCGACCGCGTCGCTGAGCGACATGCCGGGCGCGAGGTTGAACGAGACCGTGACCGCCGGGACCTGGCCGAGATGGTTGATCGTTGCCGGCCCGACCGAGTTGCCAGTGTGCGTCACGGCCGACAGCGGCACCAGCTGCGGCGACGCCGTCGCGGTCGCGTCGCCCGCCGTGCTCTTCGCCGGCTGCGTCGGCGTGACGTAGATCGACGACAGGATCGACGTGTCGCCCTGGCGCGTCGGATCGACCTGCAGCAGCACCCAGAACTGGTCGGAGTCGGTGTAGATCGTCGACACCTGCGCCGGTCCGAACGCGTAGTACAGCGCGTTCTCGATCGCATCGGGCGTGACGCCGTAGGCCGCCGCCGCGTCGCGATCGAGCGTGACGTCGAGCTGCGGGTTGGCGATCAGCATGTCGCTGCTGACGTCGAGGAAGCCCGGCAGCTTGCCGAGCGCCGTCACCAGCTTCGGCGTCCACTCGAACAGGCGCTTGGTGTCGGTGTCCTGCAGCACGAACTGGTAGGTGCTGTTGGTCAACTTGCCGCCGATGCGGATCAGCGGCAGGTTCTGCGGGAACGCCTGCAGGCCCGCGATGCCGGCCAGTTTCGGGCGCAGTTCCTGCACGATCGCATCGGCGTTCATGCGCTCGTGCGGCGGCTTCAGGTTCACGATCATGCGGCCGAGGTTCAACGTCGCGCTGCTGCCGCCGGCGCCGACGAACGCCATCACGTTGTCGACGTTCGGGTCCTTGATGAGGATGTCCGCCGCCTGGCGCTGCTTGTCCATCATCGCGTCGAAGCCGATGTCCTGCGCGGCCTGGGTGAACACGTACAGCTGTCCGGTGTCGTCGTTGGGGAGGAATCCCTTCGGCACCTTCACGACGAGGAAGCCGGTCGCGACGACCAAGGCGAAGAACACGATCAGCGTGATGAAACGGTGGTGCACGCAGGCTTCCAGCGTGCGCCGGTAGAAATCCTGCGTGGCATCGAACGCGCGCTCGCTCGCCATGTACAGGCGCCCGTGCGTGCCACCGTGCAGGGGTTTCAGCATGCGGCTGCACAGCATCGGCGTCAGGCTCAGCGAGACGAAGCCGGAGACCAGCACGGCGACGACGATCGTCACGGCGAACTCGTTGAGGAGCCGTCCGATGATGCCGCCCATGAACATGACCGGGATGAACACTGCCGCCAGCGACAGCGTCATCGACACGATCGTGAAGCCGATCTCGCGCGCGCCGTCGAGCGTCGCGGTCATGCGGTCCTTGCCCATCTCCATGTGGCGCGCGATGTTCTCCAGCATCACGATCGCGTCGTCGACGACGAAACCGACCGCCAGCGTCAGCGCCATCAGCGAGAGGTTGTCGATGCTGAAGCCGAGCGAGTACATCAGCGCGAATGTGCCGACGATCGACATCGGCAGCGCCAGCGACGGAATCACCGTCGCCGACACGTTGCGCAGGAAGATGAAGATGACCAGGATCACGAGTCCGAGCGCGAGCAACAGGCTGAACTTCACGTCGGACACCGACTCGCGGATGCTCTGCGAGCGGTCGTAGATCACGCGCAGATCGGCACCCGCCGGCAGCGAGCGCTGGAACGCGGGCAGGATCGCCTTGATGTCCTCGACGACCTGGATCGTGTTCGTGCCGGGCTGCTTCTGGATCGCCAGCACCACGCCCTGCTGGTTGTTGATCGTCGCCCCGCCCTTGTCGTTCTGCACGCCGTCGTAGACCTTGCCGATGTCCTTCAAGCGGACCGGCGCGCCGTTCTGGTAGGTGACGATCATGTCGCCGAACGCGGCGGCATCGAACATCTGCCCGTTCACCATCACGTTGTAGACGCGATTGGGTCCGTACAGCGTGCCGGTCGGCAGGTTCACGTTGCCGTTGGCGACCGCGTTGGCGACGGTGTCGATGCCGATCCCGCGCGTGGCGAGCGCATCGGGGTTCACGTCGATGCGCACGGCGTACTTCTGCGAGCCGTACACGTTGACCTGGGCGACGCCGCTGACCATCGAAATGCGCTGCGCCAGCGTGTTCTCGGCGTACTCGTCGAGCGTCGACAGGCGCAAGGTCTTGGAGGTGAACGCGATGTAGAAGATCGGCGAGTCGGCCGGGTTCACCTTGCGGAACGTCGGCGGCGTGGTCATCTGCGTCGGCAGCTGGCGCAGCGCGGCCGAGATCGCCGCCTGGACGTCCTGCGCGGCGGCGTCGATGTTGCGGTTGAGCGAGAACTGCAGCGTGATCGACGTGTTGCCGAGCGAGCTCGACGAGGTCATCGAGTCGATCGCCGGGATCGTCGAGAACTGCTTTTCCAGCGGCGTCGCTACGGCAGAGGCCATCGTTTCCGCCGATGCGCCGGGCAGCGTCGCACTGACCGAGATTGTCGGGAAATCGACGTTAGGCAGCGCCGCCACGGGTAGCGAGCGGTAGCCGACGATGCCGAACACGAGGATGCCGAGCATGACCAGGGTGGTCATGACCGGCCGGCGTACGAAGATTTCGGAAACGTTCACGGCGTCGTGCCCGCTGCCTTCGCGTCGGGCGCCTTCGCGTCGGGCGCCTTCGTGTCCGGCGGCGCGACGCCCTTGTTCGAAGCCGGCGCATTCGCGTCGGTCACGTTGACCTTGGCCTTGTCCTCGACGCGCGACTGCCCGTCGAGCACGACCGTCTCTCCCGCCGCGAGTCCCTTCTCGAGGACCGCCTGGCCTTCGACGATGCGCGCCACCGTCACGTCGCGCTGCTCGGCCGTGTGGTCGTCCTTGACGACGAACACGTAGGCGCCGTTCGGACCGTTCTGCACGGCATGATCGGGCAGCACGACGACATTCGCATCATGCCCCAGCGTCAGGCTGACGCTGACGAGCTGGCCCGGCCACAGCACGTGTTCGGTATTGGCGAACTCGCCGCGTAGCTTGATCGTACCGGTGGTGGTGTCGACCGCGTTGTCGACGAAGGCGACCTTGCCTTCGACCGGCTTGTCGATGCCGATCACGGTCGCCTGCACGGCCAGCGGCGCCTGCTTCTGCGCGACCTGGATGCGTCCGAGCAGGGAACTGGGCAGCGCGAAGTTGACGAAGATCGGTTCGATCTGGTTGATCGTCACCAGCGCGTTGGTGTCGTTCGCCTTCACGACGTTGCCGGGCTGGATCAGGATGCGGCCGATGCGGCCGGCGATCGGCGAGTGGATGTCGGTGTAGCCGAGCGTGACCTTCGCCGCGGCGACGTTCGCCTCGTCGACCTTGACCGCGGCGAGCGCGACGCCGAGGTTGGTGCGGTACTGCTCCATCTGGTCCGCCGACAGGTAACCCTTGGCGGCGATGTCGCGGTAGCGCTCGACCTGCGAACGCGCCTGTTCCAATGTCGCCTGATCCTTCGCCTGGGTCGAAATGGCCTGTTGCAAGGCGGCCTGTGCCGGGCGCGGATCGATGCGGAACAGCAGCTGGTCCTTGGCGACGTCGGCACCGTCCTTGACCAGCGCTTCCATCAGCTGCCCGTCGACCAGCGACTTCACCGCGACACTGTTGATCGCCTCGACGCTGCCCGGCGCGTTGACCAGGGTCGGCATGTCGCGCGTCGTCGCCTTGACGACGGTGACCGGCGCCGGCGCCGGAGCGTGCGCGGGACGATCGCGCGAACACCCCGCCAGCAAGACCGCCGCAAGGGCGACGACGCCCCCCAGCCGCGATGAACGCGATCCTCTCATTCGCCCAAGACTCCCTTTATGCACGTATCCACCAATTCTGACCGATCGCCCGCCGTCGCGTTCGCGCGGTCGCGGTAAACATCGGGTAAAGACCCATTCATGACCAATGGCCTACCGGCATCGGCGCGCGGCGGCTAAACTTCGCGCTTTCGCGCTGCGCATTTCGATGCTGCGGCGCTGCCGCTGTTGCAGAACCCTCGCCGGACCGATGTCGACCGCCCTCATCAAACCCGTAATTCCGAGCTCGATCAAGCAGCGCCGCTATTGGAACGCACCGCATGGCGCGGCGCTCGCGCTCGCCCTGGCCGAGACCGGCCGTGCGCACACGGGCTTGGTCGTGGCGGTCGCCCCGGATACGCATTCCGCGCACGCGTTGGAAGCCGAGCTTGCGGTGTTCGCCGGCGGCGACATCGAGGCGCTGCATTTTCCCGATTGGGAAACCTTGCCCTACGACTTGTTTTCGCCGCATCCGGACATCGTCTCGCAGCGCATCGCGACGCTGTTCAGGCTGCCGTCGCTGCGCCGCGGCGTGCTGGTGGTGCCGATCGCCACGCTGATGCAGCGCCTGGCGCCGCGCAGCTACGTCGGCGGCTCCGCGCTGGTGCTGGAACTGAAGCAGAAGCTCGACCTCGCCGGCGAACAGCGCCGCCTGGAAGCCGCCGGCTACCGCAACGTGCCGCAGGTGCAGGAGCCCGGCGACTTCGCCGTGCGCGGCGCCCTGCTCGACATCTTCCCGATGGGCAGCCCCGAGCCGTATCGCATCGAGCTGTTCGACGACGAGATCGATTCGATCCGCACGTTCGATCCGGAAACGCAGCGCTCGGCGCAAAAGGTCGACTCGGTGCGCCTGCTGCCGGCGCGCGAGTTTCCGCTAACCGAGGAATCGGCGAAGGCGTTCCGCAACACCTTGCGCGAGCGCTTCCCGATCGATCCGCGTCGCTGCCCGCTGTACCAGGACATCAAGGAAGGCGTCACGCCGGCGGGCATCGAGTTCTACCTGCCGCTGTTCTTCGACAAGACCGAGACGCTGTTCGACTACCTGTCCGACGACGCGCTGTTCGTGCTCGGCGACGGCGTGCTCGAAGCGGCCGAGAATTTCTGGAACAACGCCGGCGAGCGCTACGAGCAGCGCTCGCACGACATCGAGCGGCCGATCCTGCCGCTGGCAGAGCTGTACCTGCCGCCGCAGCTGCTGCGCGAGCGGCTGAACGCCGCGCTTCGCATCGACATCGTCGCCAAGGCCGCGAACGAGCACGCGATCGATCTCGGCACGCAGCCCGCGCCGCTGCTGCCGATCAACCGCAAGGGCGAAACCTTCGCCGAGGAACTGAAGCGCTTTCTCGCGGCGTATCCCGGACGCGTCTTGATCGCATCGGATTCGGCCGGACGGCGCGAAGCGCTGATCGAGCAGCTGGCGGTCGCGCACCTGAGGCCGGACACCGTCGCCTCGTGGCAGGAGTTTGCCGCCCCTACTTCCCGTCATCCCGGCAAACGCCCGGATCCAGCGTCGTCTTCGGGCACAAGAAAGGCGCTGGATCCGGGCGTTCGCCGGAATGACGAGGTTTTGAATGACGAGTCTTCGAAAGACTCGCGCGCACTCTCGCGCTTCGCCATCACCGTCGCTTCCCTCGAACAAGGTTTCGCGCTGACCGACCCCGCGATCGTCGTGCTGACCGAGCGCGAGCTGTTCGGCGAACGCGTGCAGCAGACGCGCCGGCGCAAGCGTGCCGCGCGCGATCCCGAAGCGATCGTGCGCGACCTCAGCGAGCTGTCGATCGGCGCGCCGATCGTGCACGTCGACCACGGCGTCGGGCGCTACCAGGGGCTGCTCAAGCTCGATGTCGGTGGCGAGAACGCCGAATTCCTGTCGATCGAGTACGCCAAGGGCGACAAGCTCTACGTTCCCGTCGCCCAGCTGCACCTGGTCTCGCGCTACTCCGGCACCGCGCCGGAACTCGCGCCGCTGCACGCGCTCGGCGGCGATGCGTGGGAGCGCGCGAAGCGGAAAGCCGCCGAGAAGGTGCGCGACGTCGCCGCCGAGCTGCTGGCGATCTATGCGCAGCGCGAAGCGCGCCAGGGCACCGCCATGCCGGTCGATCGCGAGATGGCCGAGCAGTTTGCCGCGGCGTTCCCGTTCGAGGAAACGCCGGACCAGGAGCAGGCGATCGAGGCGGTCATCCGCGACCTCGCCGCGCCCAAGCCGATGGATCGCGTGGTCTGCGGCGACGTCGGCTTCGGCAAGACCGAAGTCGCGCTGCGCGCAGCCTTCGTCGCCGCGACCGCGGGCAAGCAGGTCGCCGTGCTGGTGCCGACCACGCTGCTCGCGCAGCAGCACTACCAGAATTTCCGCGACCGCTACGCCGATTGGCCGATCCGCGTCGAGGTGCTCTCGCGCTTCAAGTCGAAGAAGGAGATCGCCGAGGCGCTGGCCAAGCTCGCCGCGGGGCAAGTCGACGTCATGATCGGCACGCACAAGCTGCTGCAGTCCGACGTCAAGTTCAAGGATCTCGGCCTGGTCATCGTCGACGAGGAACAGCGCTTCGGTGTGCGCCAGAAGGAAGCCTTGAAGAAGCTGCGCGCCGAAGTCGACCTGCTGACGCTGACGGCGACGCCGATCCCGCGCACGCTCAACATGGCGATGGCCGGCCTGCGCGACCTGTCGATCATCGCGACGCCGCCGCAGCATCGCCTTGCGGTGAAGACCTTCATCGGCCGGCACGATCCGGCCCTGATCCGCGAAGCGCTGCAACGCGAACTCGCGCGCGGCGGCCAGGTGTACTTCCTGCACAACGAAGTCGAGACGATCGAGAAGACCGCGCGCGAACTCGGCGAGCTGATGCCCGAGGCACGCCTGCGCGTCGCCCACGGCCAGATGCCGGAACGCGAACTCGAACAGGTGATGCTCGACTTCTACCGGCAGCGCTTCAACGTGCTGGTCGCCACGACGATCATCGAATCGGGCATCGACGTGCCGAGCGCGAACACGATCATCATCAACCGTGCGGACCGCTTCGGCCTCGCCCAGCTGCACCAGCTGCGCGGCCGCGTCGGCCGCTCGCACCACCGCGCCTACGCTTACCTGATCGTGCCGGACAATCGCTCGATCACGGCGGATGCGGAGAAGCGCCTGGAGGCACTCGCCTCGCTGGAAGAACTCGGCGCCGGCTTCACGCTGGCGACGCACGACCTGGAGATTCGCGGCGCAGGCGAACTGCTCGGCGAAGAGCAGAGCGGCCAGATCGAGGAAGTCGGTTTTTCGCTCTACACCGAGATGCTCGACCGCGCCGTACGCGCGCTCAAGAGCGGCAAGGTGCCGGACTTCGACCTGACCCAGGAGCACGAAGCCGACATCGAACTGCACGTGCCCGCGCTGATACCGGACGATTACCTGCCCGACGTCAATGCGCGCCTGACGCTGTACAAGCGCATCGCCAGTGCGCGCAACGAAGAAGAACTGCGCGAGCTGCAGGTCGAGATGATCGACCGCTTCGGCCTCCTGCCGGATCAGGTCAAGCACCTGTTCGCCACGACCGCGCTGAAACTCGTGGCGACGCCGCTCGGCATCCGCAAGCTCGAGATCGGCCCGAACGGCGGCCGCGTGATCTTCCGTCCGAAGCCGTCGATCGAACCGTTGACCGTGATCCGCCTGATCCAGTCGCAGCCCCGCGTGTATGCGCTCGACGGACAGGACAGGCTGCGCTTCAAGATGGAGCTGGCCGGAGCGACCGAGCGTTTGCGCGCGGCGAACGATCTGCTGGCGACGCTCGGGGCGCGCAAGGCGGCGTGAGTGGTAGAGGGAATTGGGAATGGGGAATCGTCGAGCCGCTCGGTATTCCCGCCTCGTTTTGACAGCGCCAGGCGCTCCGCATTGACGACTCAGGGCAACTGAAAACCATCCATGTCCAACGATTTCCTGCACCGATTCCAACTCGAACGCGCCGGCGTGCGCGGCGCGATCGTTCGCCTCGAACAAAGCTGGCAACGTGTGCGCAGCAACGGCCACTACGCCGGGTCGATGGCCGATCTGCTCGGCCAGACGCTGGCGGCCAGCGCGCTGTTCACCAGCACGATCAAGTTCGACGGCCGTCTCTCCATCCATCTGAGGGACAGCGGCGCGCTGCGCCTCTTGTTCGCCGAATGCACGCATGACGGCCAGTTGCGCGGCGTCGCGCGCTGGGACGACGAGGCCACGCCCGCCGCCTTGCGCCTCGAACCGGGCGCCCGCCTCGCGATCACGATCGAGAACGCGGCCACCGAAACGCGCTACCAGGGCCTCGTTCCGGTCGAGCACGACGACCTGGCGAAAGCGTTCGAGGGCTACTTCGAACGCTCCGAGCAGTTGCCGACGCGCATCGTCCTGGCCCAGGCCGGCGGCCGGTGCGGCGGTCTCATGCTGCAGCAGGTCGCCACCAGCGGCGGCGCCGCTGCCGGCGACGAAGACGGCTGGAACCGCGTCGGCCACCTGCTCGCGACGCTGACGCCGGAAGAACTGCTGGAACTGCCGCCGGAGCAGGTCCTGCTGCGGCTGTTCCACGAGGAGAACGTGCGCCTGCAGCCGGCGCTGCCGCTCGAATTCTCGTGTACCTGCTCGCGCACCCGCGTCGAAGACATGCTTCGCTCGCTCGGCCGCGAGGAGAACGAATCGGTGCTCGCCGAGCAGGGCTCGATCGACGTGACCTGTGAATTCTGCAACCGCCGCTACGTGCTCGACGCAGTCGACGTCGCTGCGGTGTTCGCCGCGACGGTGTCGCCGGCGATTCCGCCGACCCGGCACTGATCCGCACCCTGCCCCGTTCCTGGCCGCCCTCGACATGCATCCGCGCGCTCGCGAACTGATCGATGCGCTCGCGTTGCTGCCGCATCCGGAGGGCGGCCACTACCGGCGCGTCTACGAATCGGCGACGCACGTGCAGACAGCTGGCGGCGGCCGCGCCATCCTGAGCGCGATCCACTTCCTGCTCGCCGCCGGCGAAGTCAGCCGCTGGCACCGCGTCGACGCCGACGAGAGTTGGCATCATGCCGAAGGCGACCCGCTCGAACTGTTCGTGTTCGACGCTGCGACCGGATCGCTGGAGCGCCACCTGCTGGGCCGCCATGACGGCGCCAGCGACGCGAACCCGCTCGTCGTCGTCCCGGCACACCGCTGGCAGGCTGCGCGTCCGCTCGGCGCCTATGCCCTGGTCGGCTGCAGCGTCGCGCCGGGTTTCGAGTTCGAAGGCTTCATGCTGCTCGACGAGGCTCCGGTCGTCGCGAAGCTGATCGAGCAAACCGAACCGGCATTGGCCGCGTTGCGGTGAAGACGGGCGGGCCGACGAAACACCGGCGCGGAGTGCCATCGATGTGAATCGTTGACGGGCGGAGCGCTGCGACCGACGATGATCGGCATACGCGTGCGCCGCAAGGCGTGCGGTCAATCGGAATCGCGAAAGGACGAAATGCGCTACCAAGGAAAAATCGTCGAATGGAACGACGATCGGGGGTTCGGCTTCATCGTGCGCAACGATGGCGGCCCCAGTGCTTTCGTCCACATCAAGGCTTTCACAAGCCAGCGTCGCAGGCCTGTCGTAGGCGACATCGTCACCTATGAGGTTCGCATGGATCCGCAAGCGCGCGCGCAGGCACAACGCGTCGCATTCGTCGCGCCGCGCCCAGCCTCGCCGCCTTCGGCATCCTCGGCCCCCGGCGGTCTCGCTCTGGCCTTTACCGCAGTCTTCATGCTGTTTCTTGCGGCAAGCGCGCTAGTCGGCCTATTGCCGCTCGCTGTGCTTGCGCTTTATTGCGTGGCAAGCGCGGTGACTTTCGTCGCCTACGCCCTCGACAAATCGGCCGCACAAAACCAACGTTGGCGAACGCCCGAGCAGACGCTTCATCTCTTGGCGATTGCTGGCGGCTGGCCGGGTGCATGGGTCGCACAGCGTCTTTTCCGCCACAAGACATCGAAAATTTCGTTCCGGCGCGTCTTCTGGGCGACCGTAGTCATCAACTGCATCTTGCTCGGCGTCTTGCTGTCGCCGCTCGGCACGGAATGGAGAGGCGCTCTCATCGTCCACTGACGCGTGCCTGGTTCCGTCGCCGGCGCCGGGCCCCTCAGGACAGGGCCGACTTCATCCGGCCTCGGAGCCGCCCTCTCCAGTCGCCGCCTCGCCCGCCCCCGCCGTATTCAGCAATCCTGCCGGCAAGGTCTTCTTCACCGGCGCGCCCATCTCGGCCAGGCTCTGCACCTGCAGCAGCACGCTGCCGCGGCCACCTTCGGTGAGGCGGCGCAGCGCGCTCGCGTGCGCGCGCTGCGCCTTGTCGAGCTGGCCGCCGAGCGCCTCGAGTTCGTCGACCAGCAGCGCGAAATTGTCGTGCAGCAGCGCGGCGCGCTTGGCGATCTCCATCGCATTGACGTTGCGGCGCTCGATGCGCCACAGGTGCGCGACGGTGCGCAGCGTCGCCAGCAGGGTGCTCGGGCTGACCAGGCAGATGTTCTTCGCGAGCGCCTGCAGGTACAGGCGCTCGTCGGCGCGTACCGCCTCGATGAAGGCTGCCTCGACCGGCACGAACAGCAGCACGAAATCGAGCGTGCGCAAGCCTTCGATGTCGCTGTAGTTGCGCGCCGACAGGCCGTCGATGTGCCGGCGCAGCGAACCGACGTGTTCGGCGAGCGCGCTCGCACGCTCGCCGTCGTCGACCGCCGCGGTGAAGCGTTCGTAGCCGACCAGGGACACTTTCGCGTCGATGACGATGTCCTTGTCCTCGGGCAGGCGCACGATCACGTCCGGACGCTGGCGGCCGCCCTCGCTGTCGCTGTAGCTCGCCTGCGTCTCGTACTCGCGCCCCGCCTGCAGGCCCGACGCTTCGAGCACGCGCTCCAGCACGAGTTCGCCCCAGGCACCCTGCGTGCGCGTGTCGCCCTTGAGCGCGCGCGTCAGGTTGATCGCGTCTTCGCTGATGCGCTGGTTGAGCTGCTTCAGCGTCTGGATTTCCTGCGCGAGCATGCCGCGCTCGCGCTGCTCGCTCGCATGCGTGGTGTTGATCGTTTCCCGAAACTCCTTCAGCTGCAGCTTCAACGGGTCGAGCAAACCGCCGAGCTGCTGCGAACTCTGCTCGCGAAAGCGCTCGGCCTTGTCGTCGAGGATCTTGTTGGCGAGGTTCTGGAACGCCTCGCGCAGGCGTTGTTCGGCCTGCTCCAACAGCTGCAGCTTTTCGGCGGCCGCCTGCGCGTGTTCCTTCGCGCCGGCTTCCAGCGCGGCGTGCTGGCGGGTCAGTTCGACCAGACGCACCTGCGCTTCGTCGCGTCCGCGACGGGCATCGGCCAGCTGGTGGCCAAGCTGCTCGGCCTGCGTCTGCTGCGAAGCAGCATGGGCGGATAGCTTGCGCAGGTTCTGCTCGGCGCTGTTCCAGTCACGCTCGTAGCGTTCGATCCGCGCGGCCAGTTCACTGCCGCGCGTGACGGCCGCCTCGCGCTGCTCGGCCAGCGTCGCGACCTCGGCGTCCCGGCTGGCGCGGCCGGCCAGCTGCGCGCGCGCGATCCAGCCCCGCGCGATGAGATAGAGCAGCAGCAAGCCGGCGAGCAGGCCAGCCAGGGCGGCGAGGAGCAACAGGACAGCGGGAGGAAGATTGGGCACGCGCGATTCCGGCAAGGCGACAAGCCGTCATTGTGGCAGCGTGGATTCTCAGTTGCAGAGACGCGTGCCGGTCGTGCCAGGCACCCTCCGCGGCTCAAAAGCCCGCCACGCCGGCGCCTGGACCTTCGCCCAAAGAAAAACCCGCGCGGAAAACCGGCGCGGGCTTTCTGGTTGCGGCAGGAGCGCCGCGGCGTTCAGGCTTTCTTGTTGTAGCTCGCGCACCAGCCCTTCGAATGCACCTGCTTGGCCGGGAACAGCATGCACGGGCCGTACTCGTCGCCGGCCTTGCCCTGGAAGAACTGGCAGTTGCCGCACATCGAGCCGGCTTTGTAAGTCGGGTTGGCCGACGCGGTGGACGCGTCTTCGGTGTAGTGCAGCGCCTTGGCGGTCGCGTCGTTCGGATCCAGGTGCGGATCGTCGGCAAAGGCGAGCTGCGGCAGAACGACGGCGGCAATCGGAGCGGCAACGGCGCCGGTCGCGGCGAGCTTCAGGAAACGGCGTCTGGCCTGGCTTTCGGCTGGGTTCGACATGGTGACTCCTCGAGTGGATTCTGGGGTGGGCGGATCGCCCTTTTCGTGGCACGGGTTCCTGCTGGCGGACAGCCCTCCGAGCTTAGCGCGCAGCGGCGCCGATCGCACGCGGCTGCGCAGCTTTGCCGCAGGCGCATGCGCGGTCACCCTAGCCTCGCGTCGATGACTCGCCGATGAAGGCTGCCAGTCATCCGGCTCCGGTATAGTAGATGCCCGTTTGGCCGTCCATCGCCGGAGAATACCGATCGACACCGTAGTCATCGAACGCAGCCGCCTGGAAGAATGCGCGCGGCAGATCGCCGACGCCGGGCGCACGCTTGGCGCACGCGGCTGGACGCCGGCGACCAGCAGCAATTTCTCGATGCGGCTCGACGCCGAACACGCGGCCGTGACGATCTCGGGCCGCGACAAGGGCCGCCTCGGCGTCGACGACATCATGGTCGTCGACCTGGCCGGCCGACCGGTCGGCACGCAGGCGCGCCCTTCGGCCGAGACCGCGCTGCATACGCAGATCTACCGCCGCTATTCCGACGCCGGCGCGGTGCTGCACACGCATTCGCGCACGCAGACGGTCGCGTCGCGTTTCTATGCCGATGCAGGGCTCGTGCGCTTCGAAGGCTGGGAACTGCAGAAGGCGATCGCCGGCTACACCACCCACGAAAGCACGCTGGACCTGCCGGTGTTCCCGAACACGCAGGACATGGCCGTGCTCGTCGCCCAGGTCGACGCCTGGCTCGACGCCGGCAAGCCGCTGTCCGGCTACTTGATAGACGGCCACGGCATCTACACGTGGGGACGGGACATGGCCGAAACACAACGCCATCTGGAGGCGTTCGAATTCCTGCTCGGCTGCGAACTCGACCTGCTGCAACTGCGCGCCAAGCCCCTGCGAGGTGAACCATCATGAGCCGTCTGCGCATCTACGACGAAAAGCATTCCGATCCGCCGCTGTCCGTGCATACCGATCACGCCGACATCGAACGCGAACTCGCCGCGGTCGGCGTGCGCTTCGAGGAATGGGCGGCGACGCAGCCGATTGCGCCGGGCGCGAGCCAGGACGAAGTGATCGCCGCCTATCGCAGCGACATCGATCGCCTGATGCGCGAAGAAGGCTATCAAGCCGTCGACGTGATCAGCCTGAAGCCGGACCACCCCGATCGCGCGGCGTTCCGGCAGAAATTCCTCAACGAGCATCGCCACGACGAGGACGAGGTGCGCTTCTTCGTCGCCGGCGCCGGCCAATTCACGCTGCACATCGGCGACAAGGTCTACGAGGTGCTGTGCGAACAGGGCGACCTGATCGGCGTGCCGGACAATACGCGCCACTGGTTCGACATGAGCGAATCGCCGTACTTCGTCGCGATCCGCCTGTTCACCAACCAGGAAGGCTGGGTCGCCAAGTTCACCGGCGAGGACATCGCCGAGCGCTTTCCGCGCATGGCGCCTCACGTGTCGGCCAAGGCCGCCTGAGCGCGACCGGCCGGATGTCCTACCTCGACGAATCCCTGGCCCCCGGCGAGAACATCGTCGCGCGCTTCGAGCTGCATTGGACCGCGAAATGGCGGTTGATCGTGTTCCTGCTGCTGGCGATCCCGACCCTCGGCATCGCCCTGCTCGCGGCGTTGTACGAGTGGATCCGCCTGCGCTCGATCGAACAAGGGGTGACGAACCGCCGCGTGGTGCGCAAGACCGGCATCGTCAGCCGCACGACCGAAGAGCTGCGCCTCGCCTCGATCGAAACGATCGACCTGCACCAGAGCGCCTGGGGCCGCCTGTTCGGCTTCGGCGACGTCGTGCTGACCGGACGCGGCGAAAGCGCGATGGTATTCACGCGGCTGGCCGCGCCGATCGAGGCCAAGCGCGCGATCGAAGGGGCGTATGCGGCGAGTGTCGAGCAGCATAAGTAGGCGTGCTGTAGTGCCCTACTTTCAAATCATGCTGTCGGGTCGAGGCATACGTATCTCCAACGGGCAGCACGCTGAAGCGATCGTCGGCTTCATCACTACCCGGATCGTCCAGGCAAACGGCGAGGAAGAAGCGGCTCGAACGGCGACTCGCCAAGTCGCCCAAGAATGGATCCAAGGCCGCTACGCTTCAAAGAATCAAGGCGGGCCGCCATCGCTCGAAGTCGATCGTTCCGAAAGAATACGTTTCCTGAAAGGCTTTCTTGGGCGAAAGCGTGCTGGCTACGTGTTTTACTCGCACGAAGACTAGTTCGCCCAGTGCACACCGCAATCGTTGCTCCTTTCTCGCATTGAGATACGACGTCCATGACCCGCATCATCCTCACCGACATCGAAGGCACCACCAGCTCGATCAGCTTCGTCAAGGACGTGCTGTTCCCGTACGCGCGCGAGCGGCTGCCGGCGTTCGTCGCCACGCACGTGGACGATGCCGAGGTGCAGCACTGGCTGCACGAAGCGGCGAAGGAAGCGGGCCTGGTCTCGGCGACGCAGCAGGAGCTGATCGAGCTGCTGGTGTCGTGGATCGACGCCGATCGCAAGTCGACCGCGCTGAAGGCGCTGCAGGGGATGATCTGGAAGGACGGCTACGCGAGCGGCGAGTATCGCTCGCATATCTATCCGGAAGTGCCGGCGCGGTTGCGCGCGTGGAAGGCGGCCGGCAAGAACCTCTATGTCTATTCGTCCGGTTCGGTGCCGGCGCAGAAGCTGCTGTTCGGGCACACCGACGCGGGCGACCTGACGCCCTTGTTCGACGGCTACTTCGATACCGAGACCGGCGGCAAGCGCGAAACCGAGTCGTACCGGCGCATCGCCGCCGCGATCGGCGCGGCGCCGGGGGAAATCCTTTTCCTGTCGGACATCGTGCAGGAACTCGATGCGGCGCGCTCCGCGGGAATGCGGACGACCTTGCTGGCGCGCTCGCCTTCCACATGCCCGGCCGATTCGGCGCATCGCTGCGTCGCCGATTTCGACGCGATCGAGGTTTGACGCCTTTGCCGATTGCGTGGGGGAAGTCGCTTCGCGCGAGGTCTTCGCTGTTTCCCGCCCAATAATGTAGCCCCCCGGCTTCCGCTCCCCCGCCCGCAGCATCGATAATGCGCGCGGCGGCCACTGCCGCGCTCGATCGCAGCACGCGTCGATGCGAACCTTCCACGACGGATTTCCTTGAAACCCATCCTCTCGACCCTGCTCGACGGCCTGCGTGTCGTCCTGCTGCGCTCGCCGCGCGGCAGCGCGATCGATGCCGGTCCCGGCGTCTTCATCGCACTGATCGCGGTCTATCTATGCGTCGCATTCGGCATTGCCGCATTCGATGCCGGCACCGCCGTCGATTTCGACCCGGCCGGCATCACGACCGTGCTGGCCGACGCGCTGCTGACCTTGCTGGCGGCCTGGCTCTTGGTCCGCCTGGCAGGCCACGGAGCGACATGGGGCGCGGCCGGCATCCTGCTCGCGGCGACGATCATGACGGCGCTCGTCGTGCACTGGCCGCTCGATCACATCGTCTCCGCGCTGAGCGCGCACGACCACGTCTGGCTCGCGCTGCTGCTCGATCTCGTCTCGCGCCTGTGGTGGTTCCTGGTACTGCTGGTGTTCGCCCACTGGCTGGCACCGCGCAGCCTCGGCCGCGTAGTCGGTGCCGCCGTGCTTGCTTACGCCGTGTCTGCCGCCGCGTGGTGGTGGCTGCCGGCGTCTTCGCTGCTGACGCCTTCCATCGTCCAGAGCAGCGACGACGATACCGACGATACCGCGCAGGCGCCGGCCTCGACGCCGAAAACGCCCGACGCGGCACCCGATACGAGTTCGGACGACGACGCCGCCGCGCCGGACTTCGACGCCGAGAAGCTGATGTACGACCAGCCGGCGCTGCTCGAAGCCGCCTTGTCGAAGCTGACGCCGCAGACGCCGGGCAAGGCCGACCTGTACGTCGTCGCCTTCGCCGGCGACGCCGGCGAAGACGTCTTCCGCAACGAGGCCGAGTACGCCGAAAGCCTGTTCGCGCAACGTTTCGACGCGGCCGGCCACGTGCTCGTGTTGGAAAACAATGCCGCGACGATCGCGACGCGCCCGCTGGCGACCTGGACCAATCTCCAGCGCGCGCTCGACGCGATCGCGAAGAAGATGGATCCGGCCGAGGACATCCTGCTGGTGTACCTCACCACGCACGGCTCGCACGATCACCAGTTGCTGGTCGACCTCGACCCGCTGCCCTTGAACCAGATCGAGCCCGACGACTTGGTCGACGCGCTGAAGACCTCGCCACGCATCCGCTGGAAGGTGCTCGTCGTGAACGCCTGCTACTCCGGCGGCTTCGTCGATGCGCTGCGCGACGACTCGACGATGGTGATCGCCTCCGCACGCGAGGACCGCACTTCGTTCGGCTGCGGCGCTGACTCGGACGTCACTTATTTCGGCAAGGCCTTCCTCGTCGAGGGACTGAATCAGACAACCTCGATCCGCGATGCGTTCGACCTCGCGAAGAAGTCGGTCGACGGCTGGGAAACCGCGGACAAGGAAGAGCATTCCGAGCCGCAGATCGCGACCTCGCGCAGCATCGAGGCGAAGCTGGCTGCGTGGCAGCGCACGCTCAAGGCAGGCGCGCCGGTGCCGTTCGTGCCGGCGGCGAAGACGGAGTCGACCGAGGAGCAGTGATGGCTCGGCGACGGCGTTCGCCGTTCGGCGCCGCACGGGCCAATCTGCCTTCGTAGCCGTCGTTCTTGCAGAGTACCTCCGCTTCGTCATTTCTGCGGAACGCCCTTGTTGCCGTCATTCCCGCGCAAGCGGGAATCCAAATGCATTTGCTCGCCACCGACGAAAAATAGATTCCTGCTTGCGCGGGAATCTATTTTCGAGGGCCGCGAGGAAGCAGATGGATTGACCAGCTGCGCTGTTGTGAAGCGCTTCCGCTTGTGCGGGAATGACGACGACAAACACGGGGTATCCCGAGTCTGCCGTCGCACGCAGCACTCATCGAACCCTCGACCTTCGTCTTCGGTGAACCCTCGAATCCTGCGCAGCACAGGGATGAACCGCTGCGGCTTCTCCTAGCGAATCCTTCCCCTGCGCAGCGGGGGAAGGTGCCGGCAGGCGGAAGGGGGCGCTCTTCGGAAGTAACGTCGCCCCCTTTCGGCCTTCGGCCACCTTCCCCCGCACGCGGGGGAAGGAACAACGTCCGCACATTCCAGCATCGGCGCCTCCTAGCGAATCCTTCCCCTGCGCAGCGGGGGAAGGTGCCGGCAGGCGGAAGGGGGCGCTCTTCGGAAGCAACGTCGCCCCCTTTCGGCCTTCGGCCACCTTCCCCCGCACGCGGGGGAAGGAACAGCGTCCGCGCTTCCAGGCGTCGACGCCTCCTAGCGAATCCTTCCCCTGCGCAGCGGAGAAGGAACAGCCATGCGGGTTTTCTCGCAGGCAGGCATGGCGCTCCACCGGCCTCCCCGATCTTTATGGGATTTTTATACCTCCCCCGCCGATTCCTACACGGCGCTTATGAGGCGACGCCTAATGTAACGGTCCTGTACCGCAACGATCTCGGGCCATGGACATCGTCTATCTGATCTTCCTTTTCGTCCTCGTCGGGCTCACCGCCGGCTATCTGTGGCTGTGCGGAAGCCTGGAGGAGCGCAAATGACCGACTTTTTGCTGGTCGAAGCGGTGCTCGTGCCGATCGCCGTCGCGCTCTATTTCGTCTGCCTCCGCAACAGGACCCGCTCATGAGCCTCATCCAAGGCCTGGCCGCGCTCATCGCGCTGGCTCTCTGCGTCTACCTGACCGTCGCCCTGTTGAAGCCGGAGTGGTTCGAATGACCGCCAACGACTATCTGCAACTCGGCCTCTTCCTGGTTGTGCTCGTGCTGCTGGTGAAGCCGCTGGGGGCCTACATGGCGCTGGCGTTCTCCGACGCCCCCAATCGCGTGACGCGCTTCGGCGCGCCGATCGAGCGCGTGCTCTATCGCATCGCGGGCGTTCGCCCCGACGAAGACATGAGCTGGAAGCGCTACACGCTGGCGATGCTCGTGTTCAACGTTCTCGGCCTGCTGGTCGTCTACCTCCTGCAGCGCGTGCAGCAGTGGCTGCCGCTGAATCCGCAAGGCTTCGGCGCCGTGAGCGCCGATTCGGCGATGAACACCGCGATCAGCTTCGCCTCGAACACGAACTGGCAAGGCTACGGCGGCGAGTCGACGATGAGCTACCTGACCCAGATGCTGGGCCTGGCGGTGCAGAACTTCCTTTCCGCCGCGACCGGCGTCGCCGTGCTGATCGCGCTGATCCGCGGTTTCGTGCGCAAGACCGCGAATGGCATCGGCAACTTCTGGGTCGACATGACGCGCTGCACGCTGTACGTGCTGCTGCCGCTGTCGCTGCTGCTCGCGCTCGTGCTGACCTCGCAGGGCGTGCCGCAGAACTTCAAGCCGTACGAGACGGTGCCGCTGCTGCAGACGACGACCGCGACCGAAACGGTCAAGGACGCCGACGGCAACACGCAGAAGGACGCTGCCGGCAAGGACGTGACGAAGGAATCGACCGTCAGCGAACAGTCGCTGCCGCTCGGCCCGGCCGCTTCACAGATCGCGATCAAGCAGCTCGGCACCAACGGCGGCGGCTACTACAACGCCAACTCGGCCCATCCCTACGAGAACCCCACGCCGCTCAGCAATTTCCTCGAAGTGCTGGCGATCCTGCTGCTGCCGGCCGCGCTCTGCTACACCTTCGGCGCGATGGTCGGCGACCGCCGCCAAGGTTGGGCGCTGCTCGCCACGATGCTGGTCATCTTCGTGCCCTTGCTGCTCGCCTGCACGGCTGCAGAACAAGCCGGGAATCCCGCCTTCTCCTCCTTGGGTGCGGATCAACTGGCGTCGGCCGTGCAGGCAGGCGGCAACATGGAAGGCAAGGAAACGCGCTTCGGCATCGTCAATTCGACGCTGTGGGCGACGGCGACGACCGCCGCCTCCAACGGTTCGGTCAACGCGACGCACGACTCGTTCACCCCGCTCGGCGGCATGATCCCGATGTGGCTGATGCAGCTCGGCGAAGTCATCTTCGGCGGCATCGGCTCGGGTCTGTACGGCATGCTCGCGTTCGCCGTGGTCGCGGTCTTCATCGCGGGCCTCATGGTGGGACGCACGCCGGAGTATCTCGGAAAGAAGATCGAAGCGTACGAAATGAAGATGGCGAGCCTGGTCGTGCTGATTCCGTGCGCATTGGTCGTCGTCGGCACCGCGATCGCCGTACTCGCGCCGGCGGGCCTTGCCGGCATCTCGAATCCCGGCATCCACGGCTTCAGCGAGATCCTCTACGCGCTGTCGTCGGCCGCGAACAACAACGGCAGCGCGTTCGGCGGATTGTCGGCGAACACGCCGTTCTGGAACGTGCTCCTCGGCATCGCGATGTTCCTGGCACGCTTCCCGCTCGCGATCGGCATGCTCGCGATCGCAGGTTCCCTTGCGGCAAAGAAAGTCGTGCCGACCTCGGCCGGTACGCTGCCGACGCACACGCCGCTGTTCGTCGTCCTGCTCGCCTGCACGGTCGTGGTGATCGGCGCACTGACCTTCCTGCCGGCGCTCGCGCTCGGCCCGATCGCCGAGCATCTGTCGGCATTCGGGCACTGATCAGACAGCACGAATCGACATCGCCTCTACATGACGCCGTCATTCCCGCGAAGCGCTTCTCAACAGCGAAGCTGGTCAAGCGGGAATCCAAATTGCCCTAGAGCAAAGCACTTGGATCCCCGCGTTCGCGGGGATGACGTCGGACCCAGAACGTCGAACCCAAAAACTACGTGACGACAACTGCCATGACTACTTCCACCCGCACCAGCGCATTGAGCAAGGAACTGATGGTTCCCGCCATCGCCGACGCCTTCCGCAAGCTGTCGCCGCGCCAGCAATTCCGCAACCCGGTGATGTTCGTCGTATTCGTCTGCAGCATCCTGACGACGGCCCTGTGGCTGCAGGCCGTTGCCGGACACGGCGAAGCGCCTGCGGGATTCATCCTCTGGGTCGCGGTCTGGCTCTGGTTCACGCTGCTGTTCGCGAACTTCGCCGAGGCGATCGCCGAAGGCCGCGGCAAGGCGCAGGCCGCCTCGCTGCGCGGCGCGCGCCGCGACGTCGTCGCGCACAAGCTGTCTGCGGTCGACAAGCGCGACCAGATCCTGCTGGTGTCCGCTTCGGACCTGCGCAAAGGCGACCTCGTCATCGTCAAGGCTGGCGAAGCGATTCCCGGCGACGGCGACGTCGTCGACGGCGCGGCGTCGGTCGACGAAAGCGCGGTGACCGGCGAATCTGCTCCGGTGATCCGCGAATCCGGCGGCGACCGCAGCTCGGTCACCGGCGGCACGCGCGTGCTGTCGGACTGGATCGTCGTGCGCATCGCCAGCAACCCCGGCGAGAGTTTCCTCGATCGCATGATCGCGATGGTCGAAGGCGCGAGCCGGCGCAAGACGCCGAACGAGATCGCGCTGACGATCCTGCTGGCGAAGTTCACGCTGATCTTCCTGCTCGCCTGCGCGACGCTGCTGCCGTACTCGCTGTATGCGGTCAACAGCGCCGGCCATGGCGATCCGGTGACGATCACCGTGCTGGTCGCCCTGCTCGTCTGTCTGATCCCGACCACGATCGGCGGTCTGCTCTCGGCGATCGGCATCGCCGGCATGGATCGCATGATCCAGGCCAACGTGATCGCGATGTCGGGCCGTGCGGTCGAAGCCGCCGGCGACGTCGACGTGCTGCTGCTCGACAAGACCGGCACGATCACGCTCGGCAACCGCCAGGCCGTCGCGTTCCATCCGGCGCCCGGCGTCGAAGCCAATGCGCTGGCCGACGCGGCCCAGCTCGCCTCGCTCGCCGACGAAACGCCGGAAGGCCGCAGCGTCGTCGTGCTGGCGAAGGAGAAGTACGGCCTGCGCGAACGCCAGGTCGCCGGCGGCGGCATCGTGTTCGTGCCGTTCACGGCGCAGACGCGCATGAGTGGCGTCAACATCGGAAACACCAGCATCCGCAAGGGCGCGATCGACGCGATCCGCAAGTACCTCGTCGATCTCGGCAGCGAACTGCCCGCCCCGGTCACGAAGATCGCCGAAGAGATCGCGCGCAAGGGCGGCACGCCGCTGATCGTCGCGGAAAGCGCCGTCGATCAGCGCGCCCGCGCGCTCGGCGTCATCGAGCTCAAGGACATCGTCAAGGGCGGTATCCGCGAGCGCTTCGCCGAGCTGCGCCGGATGGGCATCCGCACGATCATGATCACCGGCGACAACCCGCTGACCGCAGCGTCGATCGCGGCCGAAGCCGGCGTCGACGACTTCCTCGCCGAGGCGACGCCGGAAGCCAAGCTCAAGCTGATCCGCGACATCCAGGCCGAGGGCCGCCTCGTCGCGATGTGCGGCGACGGCACCAACGATGCGCCTGCGCTCGCGCAAGCCGACGTCGCCGTCGCGATGAACAGCGGCACGCAGGCGGCCAAAGAGGCCGGCAACATGGTCGACCTCGACTCCAATCCGACCAAGCTGATCGAGGTCGTCGAGATCGGCAAGCAGATGCTGATCACGCGCGGCTCGCTGACGACGTTCTCGATCGCCAACGACGTGGCCAAGTACTTCGCGATCATTCCGGCCGCATTCGCGGGCACGTATCCGGCCTTGAACGCGCTGAACGTCATGCATCTGGCGACGCCGCAGAGCGCGATCCTGTCGGCGGTGATCTTCAACGCGCTGATCATCATCGTGCTGATCCCGCTCGCGCTGAAGGGCGTGCACTACACCGCCATGAGCGCGGCGCAGCTGCTGCGGCGCAACCTGCTCGTATTCGGCGTCATCGGTCTCGCCGTTCCGTTCATCGGTATCAAGTTGATCGACATGCTGCTGGTCGTTTGCGGACTGGCGTAAGGAGAATTCCATGCGTACCCATTTGCTCAGAACCGTGTATCCGTCCCCGGCCATCGAGGCCGTCGAACCCGACACCGGCAACGCGTCCAACGACGAAGACTACGCGCCTACCCAGGCGCCTGCCGCCACGAAATCCGCGCGGGCGCCGCTGATCACCGTCGTGAAGGCTGCTGCGGAAACGCCCAGCGACGACAACGACGACTACTACCTCGGCGGTTACGCCGGCATCTGATTCAACTGAAATCCCTAGGGGACTTTTTCGTATGCAAAGCCTGACCTGCGGACGCTCCGCTCGAATCCACCCACTGTCCGCGCAGATCGCCTTCGCCCTGCTGCCGATGATCGGCTCGCTGCACGCGCAGACGACCGAACCGGCTCCTGCGGCGTCCGCGACGACCGCAGCGGCCTCGACGCCGAGCGCCGGCTCGAGCAGCGACTGCTCGACGAACTTCTTCGACCGCCTCGCGGCGGCGTACCACGAAGACGCCAACCCGGCGCCGGCCGATCCCAATGCGCCGGCCACGCCGCGCCGCGCGATGGCCTCGCCGTTCTCGTCGCCGCCGTTCCCGTCGGCCGAATGGCAGCTCGGCGGCGTCGCGTACCCGATCGGCGTGCCGAATCTCAACTCGCAGTATCCGCTCGAGCGCGCGCTCGGCTGCACGTCGCTCGGCCGCTGGATGCAGGACAACCGCATCGAGGTTTACGGCTGGATAAATGGGTCGGCCAATGTGAGCACGTCGGACAACACGAACTATCCGCTGTCGTACGCCGTGCGCCCGAACCGCTTCGAATTCAACCAGTTCCTGTTCCGCATCGAGCGCCTGCCCGACACCGTGCAGACCGATCACATCGACTGGGGCTTCCACCTCGACAACCTGTACGGCTACGACTACCACTTCACGACGATGAAGGGCGTGCTGAGCAATCAGCTGCTGAACAATCCGAATCCGAATCAGCCGCTCAACGGCAAGGTCTACGGCTACGATCCGATGCTGTTCTACGGGGACATCTACGTCCCGTGGATCGCGCAAGGCATGGACATCCGCATCGGCCGCTGGCTGTCGCTGCCGGATATCGAAGCGCAGTTCTCGCCGAACAACTATCTCGTCACGCACTCGATCCTCTACACGGTCGATCCGTACACGCAGATGGGCGTCATGACGACGACCAAGCTCAGCGACCAGTGGACCGTGCAGCTCGGCATCAACGGCAGCAACGACGTGGCCGTGTGGAACTCCGCCGCCCGCGCTTCGCTGCAGGCGTGCGTGCGCTGGGTGTCGGCCGACAACAACGACATGCTGTATCCGTGCGTCAACAACTGGAACAAGTCCGACTACAACTACAACAACGTGCAGATGTACGTCGTGACCTGGGGCCACCGCTTCACCGAAAACGTGCACATGCTGACCGAGGCGTACCGCATGTACGGCCGCAACATCCCGGGCTTCGGCCCGGTCGATGCGGTGACCCAGACCGCCGGCCCCGGCACGGCGGGCGAGTTCGGCATCGTCAACTACTTCAACGTCGAATTGAATCCGACCAACATGGTTTCGTTTCGCAACGAGTGGTACGACGATGAGAAAGGCCAGCGCACCGGCTACGCGACGCGCTACAGCAGCCACACGCTCGGCATGACGCACTGGATCTCGCCGGACATCGAGCTGCGTCCGGAAATCCGCTACGAGCATTCCTACGACGTGGCGGCCTACGACGGCGGCAAGAAGAGCGATCAGACCACCGCGATCGTCGACCTGATTTTCCATTTCTGAAAGCACGCGATCGGAGACTTTCATGCGTACCTTGTTCCGCCCCGCCCTGATCCTGCTGCTGGCCCTGACCGTGGTGACCGGCATCGTCTATCCGCTGGTCGTGACCGGCCTCGCCCAGGTGCTGTTCCCGGGGCGCAGCAACGGCAGCGTGATCGTGCAGAACGGCAAGCCGGTCGGTTCGGAGCTGATCGGCCAGGCCTTCTCGGATCCGAAGTATTTCTGGGGCCGCCCTTCGGCGACGTCGCCGTTCGCGAACAACTCGGCGTCGTCCAGCGGCTCCAATCTCGGCCCGACCAACAGCGCGCTGACCGACGCCGTCAAACAGCGCATCGAAGCCCTGCGCGCCGCCGACCCCGGCAATACCACGCCGGTGCCGGTCGACCTGGTGACCGCGTCCGGCAGCGGGCTCGATCCGCAGATCTCGCCGGCGGCCGCGGCGTATCAGGCCGCGCGCGTGGCCCGCACGCGCGGCCTTGCCAAGGCGCAGGTCGATACGCTCATCGCGGAAGCGACCGAAGGCCGCCAGCTCGGCGTCCTCGGCGAGCCGCGCGTGAACGTGCTCAAGCTCAACCTTTCCCTCGACGGCACTCGCTGAGCGGGCGCCGCTTGCGGGACAATTCCCCACCTCCTTCAAGAGCTCCAACCTTCCTATGAACACGATTCCGCGGCTGCCGCTTCGCCATGCGGCGCTGTCGCTCTGCTTCACGCTGGCTTTATCCGCAACGGCGGCCCAAGCCGCCGAACCGGCCATCAACGGCCGCATCCATCACGTTCAGGCCGACACGCTCGATGTGTGCTTCGACCGTGGCCATTCGCCCGCGGTCGGCGATCGCGTGCAGCTGATCCGGCACGAATTCAGCGCGCCGCCGAAAAGCGTGCAGACGATGACATCGAGCACGGTCGGTGCCGCCGAGATCGTCGCCGTGAAGACCGACCGCTGCGCCAGCGCACGCCTGCTCGAAGGCAACGCGCGCGCGCTCGACTGGGTCGCTGCTCAGCCTTGAGCCGCCGACGGCGAATGGATTCGCATTAGTTGAAAAGTGGATTTCGCTCTCCGCGCGGTTTGGCTAGTATCGGCCGCGGGAGTTCGCCCGAGCATGCCCGCGACGCGCCCCATTCCGGCGCGCCGCCGGTGCGTGCGCCCGCGAACGCCGCATCCGATCCCTCAGCGAACCGCCCGCTCATGCGCATCTGCCTTTCCATGATCGTGAAGAACGAGGCAGCCGTGATCGAGCGCTGCCTGCGCTCGGCGCGCCCGTTCATTCACTCCTGGGCGATTTCGGACACCGGCTCCACCGACGGCACGCAGGACCTCGTGCGACGCGCGCTCGCCGACCTTCCGGGCGAGCTGATCGAACGGCCGTGGGTCGACTTCTCGACGAACCGGAACGAGGCGCTGGAACTCGCGCGCCGCCACGGCGACTACGCGCTGATCATCGACGCCGACGAAGTCTTCGAGGCCGACGCCGGTTTCGCGTGGCCTGCCCTCGACGCCCCCGGCTACCAGCTCGAACTCATCTATGGCGACCTGCGTTATCGCCGCATCGCCCTGCCGCGCCTGGATGGGCGCTGGGAATGGCGCGGCGTGCTGCATGAAGCGCTGAACTCACCCGATGCCGCGGCCGCCCAATACCTGCCGGGCCTGCGCATCCGCGTATTCAGCGACGGCGCGCGCAGCCAGCTGTCGCTGCAGGAAAAGTTCTCGCGCGACGCCGAAGTGCTGCGCAAGGCACTGCAGGACGAACCGGGCAACGCACGCTACGCGTTCTATCTCGCCCAAAGCCTACGCGATTGCGGCCAGACGGCCGAGGCGCTCGCCGCCTACGAGGCGCGCGTCGCGATGGGCGGCTGGGCGGAAGAAGTGTATTTCTCCCAATTGCAGGTCGGCGTCCTGAAGGAGCGCCTCGGCGCGCCTGCCGCCGATGTGATGTACGCCTACGCGCAGGCCTACGACTTCCGTCCGTCGCGCGCGGAAGCACCGTGCGAACTGGCGCGCTACTGCCGCCTGCACGCGCGCTACGTGCTCGCGCGCGATTTCGCCCGCATCGCCGCCGCGACACCGCTGCCGGCCGACGTGCTGTTCATCGATCGCACGGTCTACGACTGGCGCTCGCGCGACGAACTGTCGATCGCGTTGTACTACTGCAACGAGCGTGAAGCGAGCGCGAAGCTCTGCCGCGAATTGCTGGCCGATTCGCGCCTGCCGACCGGCGAACGCGCACGCGTGCAGGCCAACCTCGAATTCGCGCTCGGTACGCGCGGCGGCTGAGCATGCGAGAATCACGCGTGGCCGCCAGTCACTCCGACCAACGCCCCGACCCCGACGCCCTGCTCGCGCGCGTGCAGGAAGAAGACAGCCGCGCGCGCCGCGGGCGCCTGAAAATCTTCTTCGGCGCGACGGCCGGCGTCGGCAAGAGCTACACGATGCTGGAAACGGCACGGCGCCTGCGTGACGACGGCGTCGATGTCGTCGTCGGCTACGTCGAGCTGCACGGGCGGCCCGAAACCGAAGCCCTGCTCGAAGGCATGGAGATCCTGCCTCCGCTGCAGCTCGAACACCGCGGCATCACGCTGACCGAATTCGACCTCGACGGCGCCCTCGCCCGGCATCCGCAGCTGCTGCTGGTCGACGAGCTGGCGCACAGCAATCATCCCGGCGCGCGCCACCCCAAGCGCTGGCACGACATCGAGGAACTGCTGAACGCCGGCATCGACGTCTACACCACGGTCAACGTGCAGCACATCGAAAGCCTCAACGACGTCGTCGCGCAGATCACCGGCGTGCAGGTGCGCGAGACCGTGCCGGACCAGGTGTTCGCCGCGGCCGACGACGTCGAGCTGGTCGACCTGACGCCGGACGAACTGCTCGAACGCCTCGCCGAAGGCAAGGTCTACGCGAGCGACAAGGCGCGTCAGGCCGCGCAGGGATTCTTCCGCAAGGGCAACCTGATCGCGCTGCGCCAGCTTGCGCTGCGCGCGACGGCCGACCGCGTCGACGCGGCGATGCGCGAATACCGCGACCATCACGCGATTTCCGACACCTGGGCGACGACCGACCGCGTGCTGGTCTGCGTCGGGCCCGATCCGCTGTCCGCGCGCCTCGTGCGCGCCGCGCGTCGCATGGCCAGTGCGATGCATGCGGAATGGCTGGCGGTGTACGTGGAAACGCCTTCGCTCGCGCGCCTGCCGCAGTCGGCGCGTGACGGCATCTTGAACACGCTGAAGCTGGCCGAGCAGCTCGGCGCGGAAACCGCCAACCTCAGCGGCGAAAGCGTCGCCGGCGCGCTGCTCGACTTCGCACGCCAGCGCAACGTCAGCCGCATCATCGTCGGCAAGCCGACGCGCAGCGGCTGGCTCGCGCGCCACAAGCATTCGCTGGTCGACGAACTGATCGACCGCAGCGGCACGATCGACGTCTACGTGATCACCGGCGAGGCCGGCGCGGAAAGCCCGGTGCCGCCGCGCATCCCGATGCGCAACAGCCGCTGGCCCGCGTATCTGAAAGCGCTCGCCGTCGTCGCCGTGGCGACCCTGGTCTGTTCGCAGATCAACGACCTGTTCGAGCGCACCAACGTCGTCATGGTCTACCTGCTCGGCACGGTCATCGTCGCCGCAAAGTTCGGCCGCGGCCCGTCGGCGCTCGCGGCGGTGCTCAGCGTCGCCCTGTTCGATTTCCTGTTCGTGCCGCCGCTGTTCTCGTTCGCGGTGTCGGACACACAGTATGTGATCACCTTCGGCGTGATGCTGGCGACCGCGCTCTTGATCAGCAACTTGGCCGCACTCGGTAAGCGCCAGGCCTCGGTCGCTCGCCAGCGCGAGCGGCGCACGGCCGAGCTGTACGCACTCAGCCGCGAGCTGTCGCGCCGGCGCGGGCTGGACGAACTGGCGAAGTTCCTCGTGCGCCACGTGCTCGCCAGCGTCGACGGCGAAGCGGCCGTGCTGCTGCCGGACGCCGACGGCAAGATCCAGGACCCGACGCACTTCTGCGACCGCGGCGCCGAGCGCACGCCGTCCAGCGTTTCGCGCATGCCGGTGCCCGGCAACGACCTCGGCATCGCGCAGTGGGCCTACGACCACGGCAGCAAGGCCGGCCTCAACACCGACACGCTGGCCAGCGCGAGCGCGATCTACCTGCCGCTGAACGCGCTCAAGCGCTGCATCGGCGTGCTCGGCCTGCGCCCGACCGAAGCGCGCCAGCTCGCGATCCCCGAGCAGATGCACCTCGTCGAAGCGCTGGTCAACCAGGCGGCCGTCGCGATGGAACGCGTGCAACTGGCACAGGCCGCGCAAGCCGCCGGCGTGCAGGTCGAATCCGAACGCCTTCGCAACACGCTGCTGAGCGCGATCTCGCACGACTTCCGCACACCGCTGGCGACGATCATCGGCTCGGCCTCGACGCTGCGCGACAGTGCGCCCGGCACGCTCGATGCGACACAGCGCTCGACCTTGCTCGACACGCTGCTGCACGAAGCCGAGCGCATGAACCGCCTGATCGGCAACCTGCTCGACCTCAGCCGACTCAGCGAAGGCACGCTGCAGCTGCGGCGCGACTGGGTCGCGATCGACGAACTCGTCGGCGCCGTGCTCGCGCGCCTGCGCGACCTGCTCGCCGACCATCCGGTCACGCTGCACCTCGACGACAGCTTGCCGCTGCTGTCCGGCGACGAGGTGATGCTGGAGCAACTGCTGTCGAACCTGATCGAGAACGCGGCGCGCCACACGCCCACGGGCACGGCGATCGAGATCGCCGCGACGACCGCGAACGGGAGCCTGATCCTGCGCGTGCGCGATCATGGCCCGGGCTTCGCGCACGGCGAGGAACAACGCCTGTTCGAGAAATTCCACCAAGCCAAGCCCGAACGCGCCCAGAGCGGCTTCGGCCTGGGCCTGGCGATTTGCAAGGCGATCGCCGAAGCGCATGGCGGCACGATCGGCGCGCACAACGCGAACGGCGGCGGCGCGGAGTTCGAGGTGTCGCTGCCGTTGGCACGGCCCACGGCCGCCACGGCGTAAGCACACGCCTCCATCGATTCCACCATTACCGATGACCGCCCCACTCGCCAACCTGCTCCTGGTCGAAGACGACCCGCAGATCCAGCGCTTCCTCGCGACCGCGCTCGACGCGCATGGCTACACGCTGCGCATCGCCGGCACCGGCAACGAGGGGCTGCAGCTGGCCGCGCTGCACCAGCCCGACATCGCGATCGTCGACATCGGCCTGCCGGACATTTCCGGCCTCGACGTGATCCGCCGCCTGCGCGAATGGTTCACGCAGCCGATCCTGGTGCTCTCTGCGCGCGACCGCGAGAACGACAAGGTCGCCGCGCTCGACCTCGGCGCCGACGACTACCTGACCAAGCCGTTCGGCATCGGCGAACTGCTCGCGCGCCTGCGCGTGATGCAGCGCCACCTGGGCACGCGCGACGCCAAGCACGAAGTCGCGCGTGTCGACCTCGGCGACATCACGCTGGACCTCGCCACGCGCCGCGTGACGCGCGGCGGTGCCGACATCCACCTGACCCCTATCGAATACCAGCTGCTGACCACGCTCGCGCGCCACCGCGGCAAGGTGCTGACGCACCGCCAGCTGCTGCGCGAAGTGTGGGGCGCCGCGCACACCGAATCGCCGCAGTACCTGCGCATCTACATGCGCGCCCTGCGCCGCAAGATCGAAACCGACCCCGCGCAACCACGCCTGCTGCTGACCGAAGTCGGCGTCGGCTACCGCCTCGCCGACGAACCCGAACCCGCCACCGCCCCGAAAACCGCCTGACGCCCCGCCCGCGCACCGTCGATGCCACGCGCCCGTCACGCTACAATCGACCCGCGTCGGCCCCGTAGCTCAGCTGGATAGAGCGCGCCCCTCCTAAGGGCGAGGTCGCCCGTTCGAATCGGGCCGGGGTCGCCAATGAGTAGCGGATCGAGAAATGAACCTGACCCCTGGATTCGGCGATACACCGCTCCATAGGTCGGCACTTTGTCAAGTATTCAATGTAATTGCACTGCTCCCCAATTTAGCGAATTTGCGAATTCCAACTTCGTTGCCAAGCAGGGGTAACATATGGAACATCATCCGTGGGCCTTTGGATGGGACGCACTCGTCGCGATTGGAACCATTTTGCTCGCGATTGCTACGTTCGCCGCAGTGTTTATTCCAATATATGTTGAGAATAAAAAGAAAAGAGACGCCGATTTAGACAAGTCAAAACGAGCATCTATAATAGCGTTCGCTCTAATTCCAGAATTGTCACACGCCGGATATTTTTTAAATTCGTGCCGCCAAGAATTTGTCAGAGTGCTTTCCGGATACGACAAGGAAGCAATGGTCAGCGGGTTACAAAATCTTCAAACTCCAATCTTGAACGATGTCATAAAATTAATTGAAATATTCGATTATGAATGCGCCAAATCGGTTCTAAACGCCAGATTCAGACTACAGAACTTCAAAGACTTGCTGAGCTCGGATCCAGTAGATGAGTCGGCATTTCCATATATATGCCTTGGAAGCTCCATACATACATTGCGGTCTATTCAATCTGCGCTACAAGATCTATCAGTCGTTGCTAATAGAGACTATGTATCGCCGTCCGACTGGGCCGTAGCAGAGGATGAAGAGAAAGTGGTGAAGTGGGTAGATACTTACGTGCATGGCAAACGCCCATTCCCACCATGGCCGATAGGGAATAGTCAGTAGCCGCTCTGGAACTACAACGAAGCAAAATGCTCGCAGGCGCCGCCTTGGAGTTAGCGCCTTCTAGCGAAGCTGCGGAAGGTGAGCGATAGATATTGCCCCGAGGGCGCCTCCCGCAGCGGGTCCAAGCGACCGTCGCCAAACAGTCCGGGGCGGCCGCATTAAGCGCGATCGAAGGATAGCGCCGCGCGTGACGGGAAGCTGCCACGCGACGGTGGAAAATTGTCATCGCCTTGCGATTTGCTCAGTGGACTACGCAGGCCGCTTCTTCATCCGACCTCCACCACACGCGACGGACGGCCGTGCCGCGAGTGCTGCAGCGGGCTGACAGGGGGCACGTGATAGCTCATCGGAGTCGCATTGCCCTGCTGCGAATGGCTCGTCTACCCGATCGGCTACCGGTTCAGCGCGTTCGCGATTTCCTGCGGAAGCTCATTGATCGCTTCCACGATCGATGCGGCGTTCTAGTCATCGCTATAGGTCTGCTTCTGGACCTGGTCGAAATACGCCTTCAGCTGATCGTCGTTGTCGAGGTGCAACTGCTTTTCGAGGTCGCTCAACTTCACGCCCTGATCCTTCAGGACGTCCTGCCAGCCTTCGCCGTCGACATCGCGGTCTCTGAAAAATTGGGGTCAGGAAAAACTGGGGCCAGAGTGCACTTTACGAGATGTCGACTGCGAAACCGGCACGCATCGGCCGCACTGTCGGCTCATCCCATCGGCACACCATGAGCCACCTGCGCGGCTCATGGTTAGCTCACACGAGCTATCGCTGTAGATTTCCAATTACTTCAACCTGCGAGTCCACTTGCTCCAGCAAGTCGCGCAGCAAACCGGCCGTCTCGACCAGCGTTCTTTCGGCTATCTCGATCTTCGCTTCGACCTGGGCCTGACCGGCCACCTCGACAAGATCGACGAGCGCGAGCATCCAGTTGCGGAGATTTGCGTAGCGGTCGATAGCTGAGAGACGATCGCTTTCGTTCTGCTGTTGAGAGGCCATCACTTGCCCTCCTGAAGCTCAAGGATGCCTTCGAGGATGGGAAGCGCGATATCTTGGCAGCCGGCGAGCCGAACGCATCGTGCGTGGTAAGTCGGACCTGCTTGGTCACTGGAAACCTTGATCATCGAACAAGCCGCGGGCGCGGCTGTAAATTGCTCGGACATGCTCGACTCCTTCATTCCATGGAAGTCCGACACCACGCGACCAAACGAGGTGACGGACGGCGCGAGGTTGGTCGACCGGAACGAAGGCACCGGCAGGCTTTGCAGCCTCCTCGCGCCGCCCGCCGTGAAGCGGGCGAATGCACACATCTGCCGATTGCAGGCATAAAAAAACGCCAGCATCGAACGATGGGCGCTTTATGCGCCTCCGTTTGCCGGGCGACCAAGCCCGATGGCTGAATTGGCAGCCACGCTTCAACGATGCGCCGCGATAACAATCCCTGTCAAGCGCGCCGCGCCAGCCGTTACAGTTGATCACGGTCTTCCAGGCCAGGCACGCAAAACCGGTCGTCGTAACGTGCTGTAGAAGCCTCCGTCCTATTGGCTACGCCTCCGCATGAGACCCAGACAGCTATTCGCCTCCTGCCTTGCACTCTCGCTCGCCGCTTGCGCAGGCACGATGACGCATATGACGACCTACGGCGGCGCCGCTCGCAGCTTCGCGAAGGAAGGTTGTGGGCAATTCTGCTGGTCGCGGCACCGACCCGCGTCGAACGATGAAATCTCCGGAGGAAGCACGTGCGAGGACGCCGCAGCCGATGCTCCTCTGAAGGCGTGCGCTGACTCGCTTTCGGCCGGCGGCAAGACCTTCGTCGACAAGAAGGTGGCGCAAAGCGAACTCGAAACCTGCATGGAATCGAACGGCTGGTGGCGGATCACCGTGTTCATCACGATTTGTGAGTAACGTTCAAAAGCCGGGGCAGCCCAGTCGAAGCATGCAAACTGGGCAGTCCCCGCAACTGGCTCTACACGTGACGGACGCAAAAGGGGCCGAGGAATTTTCGGTTTGAATCGATAGTCGCCCAAGGGTTGACTGCCGAAGCTCATTGAACAGCCTGCGCGATCGCCCTTGACCGCACGACGACGGACCCGACTGAGACTTCGGCTGTCATACCCGGCGAAACACGATGGCGGTTGCTCCTCTTCTTTGGCGTAGTGCGTAGCCGTACCCCGCTCAGGAAGAGACACCATGCCGTTACAACCGCCGATCCGCTGCCCCGGCGCGCGCCGACTGCCGCTTGCCGCCGCCGTATTGCTGGTGCTCGGCTCGGCCGCACACGGGGCGACGATCGTGGTTACCCAGGATACCGACGCTCACGTCTCCGGGCTCTGTTCCCTGCGCGAGGCGATCCAGTCCGCCAACGAGCACTCCGCGCCGGCAGATACCAATTGTCTGGCCGGGTCCGGTGCCGACGACACGGTTCAAATTCCGTTCGCCTCGATCAGCCTGACGCAAGGAAGCCTGGCGCCGACCGGCACGTTGCTGATCGAAGGAACCATCGAGGGCAGTAGAACTAGCGTCACGCGTCCGTCCGATGCGCCCGCCTTTCCGATCGTCAGCGTGCAGAGCGGCGATCTGACCATCCAACACCTGCAGATCAGCGGTGGGCGTGCGGATTTCGACGGTTACGGCGGTGGAGGCG
>Ga0207658_10000049_pt1 | contig 129769 bp, 109 predicted proteins | sample KBSS33metaG_FD_184322 | JGI IMG/M metagenome (GOLD analysis project Ga0207658, IMG submission 184322) | Switchgrass rhizosphere microbial communities from Kellogg Biological Station, Michigan, USA - KBS S3-3 metaG (SPAdes) (version 2) | ecosystem: Host-associated > Plants > Roots >... | reverse complement strand
ACCCAATGACATTACTTATAAATGTTTGTGCTGCATTAATTGCTTACTCGTTTAGAGAAAACAAACCATCAATTCACAAAAAAGGCCGCAAAATGCTAACCGCTTAGATCGAGCTCACGTTAATTACAACAACCGTCAAACTCAAGTTAAATCAAACGTAAAAAGGGGAGCTGGTTTTATACCCAAAGCTCCCCTTTTTACGTTTAAATAAAAAACCAAAATAAACTTATACCAACCCGCTAATAATTAACCACTAAAACATGGTAAATCTGGGCCCTCACCAATAGTGCGGTTAATATTATAGCGAAGCGTATTAAAAATTCCCCATTTGTTTGCCCCCGGCTTAACAAGCTGGGATAAAGAGGGCAAAATAATCAAGTTTAACGTATTTGCTTAGTCTACACGCTATTTATCTGCGTTTGATATCAAAACCAACTAAAAATTTTTAATAATATTTTTGAGTTTAGAACAAAGCAAAATGGTTTTGGACGTCCCCTTAGAGGCTACCCAAAACCATTAAATTTACTTGCTCAAATATATTTATAGTTAAATAAAACTTAAACTATCTTACTTAACTATAAAACTTAAGCTTATGTTTGTTATCTTATACGAATTTCAGTTAATCACCATGAATAAAGTTAATTTGCTATACCCGCCTTCGGCGGGTATAGCTATTATATTTTTCGTTCTTATTGAGTGAAACTAGTATTACTTATAACTACTAATTCTCTAATAACCGCAAGCTAATACGTCCTGTAGTGCTATCGTGATCGAGTATCTGTACTTTAATAACCTGATCAACGGCAAAATCTTTAGCAAATGTACGCTGTAGATTTCTTGGAATATTAGACACATGAACCAGGCCATCAACACCCGGAACAAGTTCTACAAAAATACCAAATTCTGCTACTTTACGTATTTTACCTTCAAAAATAATACCAACATCAATCTGGCCGGCGAGTACTTTAACCCAACGAATTGCTAATTCAACATTAGCTTCAGGTCCACCAAAAATCTTAACAAGTCCATCTGATTCTATATCAATGGCTGTTTTGGTAGCTTCAATAATTTCACGAATTGTTTTACCACCGCCACCAATTATGCCACCAATTTTATCAGGGGCAACGTGTAATGTAGTCACTTTTGGTACTAAATCAGAAAGTTGAGCATTTGGTTTGGTCATCACTTTTTGCATTTCACCAAGAATATGCAATCTCCCTTGATGAGCTTGTGCTAATGCAGATTCAAATACCTGGCGAGAAAAACCACCTTTATATTTAATATCTAGCTGAAGAGCAGAAACGCCATTTTCAGTACCAACTACTTTGAAATCCATAAGTCCAAAATCATCTTCGAAACCAGAAATATCAGATAATACTGCAATGTCACCATTTTTATCTTTTAAAAGACCCATTGCAATACCTGCTACCATTTTTTTGATAGGTACGCCAGCCTGCATAAGAGCCATAGTAGAACCACAAACGGTTGCCATAGACGTTGATCCGTTGGATTCTAACATATCTGCAACAATACGAATGGTATACGGAAAATCTTCTTTTGAAGGAAGCACATAGGTAAATGATGATGCTGCTAAGTAACCATGACCAACTTCTCTGCGACCAGGCCCACGCAACATACGAACTTCACCAACAGAAAATGGAGGGAAGTTGTAATGAAGCATAAATGAACTTTTAACCGCTTCTCCAATATCCATTACGTTATCAAATCGCTGTTCATCTTGGCCTCCACCCAGAGTCACCGTGACTAAAGCTTGAGTTTGACCTCGTGTAAACAAAGCTGAACCATGCGTAAATGGCAATAAACCAACTTCAGTTGTAATTGTACGAATTTTATCAAATGCACGACCATCGACACGACTTTTTTTAACAAAAAGCAACTCGGTAATCTTGCTTTTTAGAATATCTTTAAAAATATATTCCACAACAGCAGGAGTAACGCCTGGTTTTGCCATTTCTTCCGCTTGTGTATATAAAAATTCTTCTTTCAAAGCTTTAACTTTAAGAGCTCGCTCAGTTTTGTCAAACACAAACACGGAATCGACTTTATCTTGAGTTAAGAAATCTGATACTAATGATTCCCACATACTCCAGTTATGCCAATTTTCTGTTTTATTTTCTTTATTAACACTTAATGCTTTTTGTACTTCTTCTTGCCAAACAACGAGCTTTTTAATCGCTTCATGAGCATAAAAAAGAGCATCTAAAAGATCTTTTTCGGAGAGCTCATTCATGGCTCCTTCAACCATACAGATACCTTCTTGTGTCCCTGCAACAATGAGATTAACCTCAGAAGCAAGACTCTCTTCATAAGAAGGATTCACCTGCCATTTACCATTAACACGAACTACTTCTACGGCACCAACTGGGCCTAAAAAAGGAATTTTTGAAATAGATAATGCTAAAGAAGCAGCCAATAAAGCTATAACATGGGGAGCACATTTTTTATCAACAGAATAGACAGTGACTAATACCTGAACTTGATCAAAAAAAGTTGCTGGAAATAAAGGTCTCAATGCACGATCTATTAACCGACTTGTTAATACTTCTCGATCAGAAGACCTTCCTTCCCTTTTATAATACCCTCCAGGAATTTTACCTGCTGCCGCAAGGGGTTCTCTGTAATCAACAGAGAGAGGTAAAAACCCAGGAAACTCTTTAGATTCTGCTGCTACAACAGTGGCCAATATAACGGTGCCACCATGTTTAAAGAAAAGTGAACCATCTGCTTGAAGAGCAACCTTGCCTATTTCAGCTTCAAATCCAAATTCTTCTAATCGAAAATTTTTAACCATCAGATTAAACCTAACATAACCTTAATACTTTTATACCTGTCTTTTATTACCTGCATAGACGCTATTTATAAAGCGCTACTTTCGAGAAAACTACTTACGTAAACCTAACTGTTCAATAAGAAGTTTATACTTTTCTCGATTTTTATTTTGAAAATAACGTAATAAACTTTTTCTCGTGTTAACCATTTTTATAAGTCCACGGTTAGAGCTATAATCTTTTGGAGATTGCTTACAATGCTGATTAAGCTCGTTAATATCATGAGTCAACAAAGCAACTTGTACAGGTGTTGAACCAGTATCATTTTCACTTGTTCTATATTTTTTAATTATATCTTGTCTTGAAACAACCATCTTGGTTCCTATACTTAACTTATACTGTTATTTTATTATAATTTTATTATAACAATTTTATTTGCATTAATAAAGACTTATCTGGTAGGCGCGAGCGGATTTGAACCGCTGACCCTTGCTACGTCAAAGCAATGCTCTACCCCTGAGCTACGCGCCTATTTTGCCTATTTATATTTCATAATCTGAGCAGAAGGCGCCTTGATGGACCTCCTGCATCCAATTAAATTTATGAGCGTACATTGTCAGTATTAACAACTCTATTACGATCTTGTTCTTCTGCTTTTGCCGCTTCTCGTTCTAATTCTGTCAAATCATCACCTAAATATTTTTCACGGAATGATCGAATACCAGTACCAGCCGGTATAACTTTACCAATTATCACATTCTCTTTGAGGCCATATAAATAATCTATCTGTCCCATGGTAGCCGCTTCAGCTAAAATTCGCGTTGTTTCTTGGAACGATGCAGCTGAAAACGGACTCTCAGTTCCTAAAGACGCTTGAGTGACTCCCATCAAAATAGGTTTTGCTGTCGCTGCTTTTTTACCTTCAGCTTTGAGCGTACTATTGATCAATCTAAAATGGATTCTATCAATTTTATCACCAATCGCAAAAGTACTATTTCCTGGATCAACTACACGAACTTTACGAACCATTTGTCGAATAATGAGCTCAATGTGTCGATCACTAATATCGATACCCTGCAAACGATAAATTTCTTGAATATGATCAACAAGATAACGCTGTACTACATCAAGTCCCATAATCCGCAACATATCATGAAGTACCGGAGAACCCGATGTTATACGATCACCAGCATTGACTCGTTCACCATTAACTACGTTTATCTGTTTACCTCTTGGAATGAGATAATCAAAAGTTTCTGCACCATTCACCACACTAATTTTACGCATACCTCGATGCAGACCACCAATAACCACATCACCATCAATATCAGAAATAATAGCTGGATTTCGCGGTGATCGTGCTTCAAATAATTCAGCGATACGTGGTAGACCACCAACAGTAATATCTTTACTTCGAGAAACCTCTCGAGGCATTTTTACCATAACATCACCAATATTAATCTTCTGATTATTTACTACGTTTAGAAAAGAACCACTCGGTAAATAATAATGAACTAATTCTTCACCATCAGCATCAACGATGCTGATTGCTGGCTGATATTTTTCATTACGAGCTTCTAATAATATAAAACTCGACTTATTAGTTACTTCATCAAATCGTTCTTGAACAGTAATACCTTCAATAAGATCAATGAATTTAACCGTTCCCGGCCGTTCAGTCAAAATAACTTTATTATGAGGATCCCATTCTACTAATTTTGTACCTACGGTGATCGGCTGCTTATCTTGTACATAAATAACAGAACCATACTCTAAATCAAATCTCTGTAATTCTCGATTATCTTCTGCTAGAATTACCAGTTTTGCTTTACGACTCATCACTACCAACTGATTGTTGTGGTTAGTAATCGTTCGTATACCACGCCATTCAGCAATTCCACTAAACTTAGCTTCATAGTACGGTTGATCACCCAGACCAGAGGCAGTACCCCCGATATGGAACGTTCTCATGGTAAGCTGTGTTCCTGGTTCACCAATTGATTGTGCTGCAATAATTCCTACCGTTGTTCCAATATCAACATACGCACTCTTTGATAGATCATAGCCATAACACTTAACACAAACGCCAAATTTTGCCTGACAGGTTAATACTGAACGAACAAGAATAGTCTCCACAATCGATTCAGCTATTCTTGAGCGCATATTTCGATCAACGATATCATTCTGTCTTCCAATAATTTCACCATTCACCGGATCTTTAACATCAGCAGCCAAAACTCGACCGAATACTCGATTAGCCAACGCATAAACGATATCACCAGAATCTTTCAAATCTGCTAATTCAACATACCCGAGTGTTTTACAGTCTTCAGTGATAACAACAACATCCTGAGCAACATCAACCAAACGACGCGTTAAATAACCAGAGTTTGCTGTTTTAAGCGCGGTATCAGCCTGACCTTTTCGAGCACCATGGGTTGAAGTAAAGTATTCATATACACGAAGACCTTCTTTAAAGTTGGACTTTACCGGCATTTCCATAATCTCACCAGTCGGTTTCACCATGGGTCCACGCATACCAGCTAACTGCTTAGCCTGATCTCTTGTACCTTTTGCTCCAGATTCAAGCATCATAAAAATTGAATTAAATGGCTTATTTGACTTGTCTGCGTTCATAAAAACGTTCGTATTACTTACTTCAAGATCTTTATACATAGCACTTGCCACATCTGCGGTCGCTTGACCCCAAACACTCAATACTTTATTATATCTCTCACCATTCGTAATAACCCCATCCATATACAACTTTTCGGTCTTTTTCACTAATAACTCAGCCTGAATCAGAATGCCTTTTTTCTCTTCTGGAATAACAAGATCAGATAGAACAAAAGAAATACCACTCATCGTAGCGTTATAAAAACCAAGCTTTTTAATTCTATCAAGACACAAAATAGTTTCTTCACTGCCAAGATGATAGTAAATTTTTTCAATCAATTTTGCCAAATCACTCTTACCTACTACCTTATTCACCCAATGGAATCGAGATCCTTTTGGTAATGCTTCAAATAAAAGCGCACGACCTACCGTTGTTGAAACAATTGAAGTATCTTCAAGTCTTAACTGTATGCGAGCATGCAAGCTAACCTGTTTACATTGATATGCACGCACAACTTCATTAACACTCGCAAAAAGAATTCCTTCTCCTTCAACATTTGCACGCACCTTGGTCATATAATGAAGACCCAATACCATATCCTGAGAAGGAACGGTGACTGGTCGACCATTTGAAGGAGATAAAATATTCTTCGTTGAAAGCATTAATCGACGACTCTCTTCTTGCGCTCTATCACTTAATGGTAAATGTACACACATAGTATCACCATCAAAATCCGCATTAAACGCACTACAGACGAGTGGATGAATTTTGATAGCTTTACCTTCAACTAAAATAGGATAAAAAGCCTGAATACCAAGACGATGCAACGTTGGTGCACGATTTAAAAGAATAGGGCGACTTGTCACTATAGACTCAAGCACATCCCAGACTTCTGGCTGCCCTTCTTCAACAAGACGACGCGCAACACGCATATTAGGTGCAAAATCACCTTGCAATAAGCCGGCATATACATACGGCTTAAATATCTCAAATGCTATCGCTTTTGGCAATCCACACTGATTTAATTTTAATTCAGGGTCAACCACAATAACAGAACGACCAGAGTAATCAACACGACGACCAAGCAAATTTTGTCTAAAGCGACCCTGCTTGCCACGCAACATTTCACTTAATGATTTAAGAGGTCGACGATTTGAACCACGAACAGCTTGTCCTCTGCGACCATTATCAATAAGAGCATCAACCGATTCTTGCAACATACGTTTTTCGTTTTTAACGATAACCGATGGTGCTTCAATTTCAATTAAACGTTGTAAGCGGATATTACGATTTAATACACGACGATACAACTCATTTAAATCAGAACTTGCAAAACGACCACCCTCTAAAGGAACTAATGGACGTAAATCTGGGGGCATAACAGACAAAACGCTTATGATCATCCATTCAGGACGTAACTTGCTCTGCAATAGACCTGATATCACTTTAATACGACGAATAAGTTTGTGTCGTAAAGCTACAGAAGCAGTTTCTCCGTAACTTGTTTTTAAATGTTCCAGTTCTAGCGCTAGATCCAACTCTTTCAAAATAAGTCGGATCGCTTCAGCACCAATTTCTGCCAAAAATTCTGTATCTTCTGGATGACTATCAACATAATTTTCATATTCTAGGTTAGTCAACAAAACTTTACGAGCGTAAGGCGATCTACCTTGACGAATAACAATATAATTATCAAAATAAATAACTCGCTCGATATCTTTGACCGCCATATCTAAAATAAGACCAAAATAACTTGGCATACCTTTCAAATACCAGATATGAGATACAGGAGCAACAAGTTCTATATGCCCCATACGTTCACGACGAACACGCGATTGAATAACTTCAACGCCACATTTTTCACAGGTAACCCCGCGATGTTTCATGCGACGATATTTACCGCAATTACACTCCCAGTCTTTTTGAGGACCAAAAATACGAGCACAAAACAAACCATCTCGTTCAGGCTTTAATGTTCTATAGTTAATAGTTTCTATCTTTTTCACTTCACCATACGATAATGCACGAATCTTTTCTGGCGAAGCAAGACTTATTTTGATAGCATTGAACCGAGTAACATTAACATATTCTTTAAATCGTTCCAACATTCTATTAGTCACTAACGTTCTCCTTGCCTACCTTTAATAAATCAACTTGCAAACCTAAACTTTGTAGTTCTTTAATTAATACATTAAATGATTCTGGAACTCCAGGATCTGGCACTCTGCTACCGCGAACAATCGCTTCGTATGCCTTATGTCTACCAACCACATCATCAGACTTATAGGTTAACATTTCTTGTAATGTATATGCTGCTCCATAAGCTTCTAATGCCCATACTTCCATTTCACCTAATCGCTGTCCACCCTGTTGTGCTTTACCACCAAGAGGTTGTTGCGTTACTAATGCATATGGTCCGACTGAACGAGCATGCAATTTATCTTCAGCCATATGATTAAGTTTCATAATATACATGTAGCCGATCGTTATCGGTTGATCAAAATAATCACCGGTACGACCGTCCCGTAACATATACGCACCATTTTCAGATAAATTCATATCTTTCAACAAGGGAACAATATCTTGATCAAATTTTGCACCGTCAAATACCGGAGTCTCAAATTTCACCCCATGCTTCACTGCTTGCTGTGCTAAATCGTGTAAACCTTCTTTTCCATATAAATGTTCATATGAACTAATAAGCTCTTTACCATAATATTGATTTAACAACTGCTTTACCGCATTATTATTTTGTTCTTCAAGTTTTTCTTTTAAAGAATCACCCATGTTTTTACCCAAAAATCCAAGAATTACTTCAAGTATCTGACCTACGTTCATACGAGAAGGTACACCAATTGGATTAAAGACTATATCTACAGGCGTTCCATCTTCTAAATAAGGCATGTCTTCTCGAGGAATTACAATAGAGACAACACCCTTATTTCCATGACGCCCAGCTAATTTATCACCAGCTGAAACTGCTCGTTTAGAGGTAATATAAACTTTAATCATTTTAATTACACCTGAAACAAGAGGATCACCCTTTTTGAATTTAGCTATACGCTCTTCTTTTAAATTCAGAAGAATACGTAATTGATTTTCATGCGCATCGTTCAGCACTTTAATTGCATCATTGATTTTTTTATTTTTCGTTTTCAAGCTTAACAATATTTTTAATGATTCGCTTGACCCGCTTAACTCATTATTCAATTTTGCTCTATCAAAACAGCCATCGGTGACAAACTCTTTTCCAGCCTGTCCACTCACTTCAGTACCATCCAACAAATCAATTATTTTACCGGCAATCATTTTTGCAAGAAATAATTCATGATGTATAGTATCGATTTCAAGTTTTTCAACCTGCTTAGCAACTTCTTGTTTGTAGCGCTTATCTTTTCTTACACCACTGCGAGAAAATATTTTAACATCCACAACAGTTCCTTCGACCCCTGGCGGTACTCGTAATGAAGTATCTCGAACTTCTCGAGATTTTTCACCAAAAATAGCCCTTAGCAGTTTTTCTTCTGGAGAGTACTGTACGTCCCCTTTGAGAGTAACCTTACCAACAAGAATATCACCTGCTTTAACCCGAGTACCAATACGCACTATACCATCTTCATCAAGGCCCCTTAAAGCACTTTCTCCAACATTAGGAATATCGCGAGTAATTTCTTCTGGTCCAAGTTTTGTATCACGAGCTTCAACATCGTATACATCTATATGTACTGAAGTAAGCTTATCATCTTCAACTAACCGCTTACTCAACACAATAGCATCTTCAAAGTTATACCCATGCCATGGCATAAATGCAACTAATAGATTAGAACCTAAAGCAAGTTCATTATTTTTAATTGCTGGACCTGTTGTTAACGGATCACCTTTTTTAACTTTATCACCAACATTTACAATCGGCTCTTGATGAACCCATGTACTATGACTTGATAATAAAAACTTTTTCAAATGATACGTCTCTATGCCCCGAGCAACCCATTCATCAGAGTCATAAAAATTATTTTCATCTGCTCGAATAATGATTTTTTCAGAAGAAACGTATTCAACAATGCCATTTCTTTTGGCAATTGTTACACTTCCTGATGCTTTCACAATATCTCTTTCCATACCAGTACCAACGATCGGAGTCTCTGTACGAATCAGTGGAACTGCTTGTCGCTGCATATTAGCACCCATAAGAGCACGCACCGCATCATCATGTTCCAAGAAAGGTATAAGAGCGGCAGAAACGGATACTAATTGCTTTGGAGATAGATCAACATAATCGATTTTATCAGCTTCAATATCCATAAAGTTACCATCATGACGAGCAAAAACAGAATCTGTTTCAATCGTTTTCTTGCCTGGCTTAACTGAATCTGCTTGTGCGATATAATGCTTCGACTCTTGGAACGCATCAAGAAAAACAACTTCATTTTTGATAGTACGATCGACAACCGGCCTATAACCACTTTCTATAAATCCTAAATCATTCACTATGGCATAAGTAGCTAAAGATGAAATAAGACCTACTGTTTGCCCCTCAGGTGTTTCTATAGGACAGATACGACCATAATGAGAAGTATGCACGTCACGAATCTCATAGGTGGCACGATCTTTAAGAACACCGCCGGGCCCTAGGGCCGACAATCGACGCTTATGCGCAAGTTCTGCAAGCGGATTAGTTTGATCCATAAATTGAGACAGTTGTCCCATACCAAAAAATTCTCTTAGAACAGCACCTAATGGCTTTACATTTAAAAAATCTTGTGGCATAAGAGCACCATGAGTCTCTTGCATTCTAAATCGTTCACGCACAATTCGTTCAATACGCATAAAACCAAGATACATCTGATTATTCAGCAATTCACCAACAAGACGGACTCTACGGTTCCCTAAATGATCGATGTCATCAAGATAACCTTCTCCTCGCTCACGTAAATTAACTAAATAACGAATAGTTGCTACGATATCTTCTCTAGTAAGTGCAAAAATAGATTCAGCTATCGAAAGACCAAGTTTTCTATTAATACGAATACGGCCAACACGGGTCAGATCATAAAAACGACTATTGAAAAATAGATTTTCAAGACGTTCTTTTATGTCTTTTAATGAAGAACTATCGCCAGACCAGAGCTTGCTATGCAGCTCTTTAAGCGCTTCATCATGAGAATGGCACGAATCTTGCATCAATGTCATAGCAATAGTAGGCTGAAACACATAACCAGTTGACTGAACTAGATAAAAACTAATATTTTTTATTTTATGAAAAACATCAAGATGATGTTCTGAAAGAACTTCGCCTTGTTCAATAAGAACTTCGCCTGTTTTGGGATCAACGATATCTTTTCCAACAACTCTATTTAATAAACTCACTTTACTAATAGCAAGTTGAGTAATGCCTTCAGCTTTGAGTTTATTAAGTATCTCTTTGGTAACTCGCCTTCCAACAAAAAGCTTTTCATGTTCTTCTTTTAAAAACATACCTTTTTCTAGTCGTTGACCAATCAACCCGTCATCAACTAAGCGTATGCAGTGATCTTTTTTAAATTCAAAAACATCAAAATCATAAAAGAGCGAAATAATTTCATCTCGTGAAAAACCGAGCGCTTGCAAAAACGTTGTCGCCAACAATTTCTTTTTTTTGTCTATACGAACATACAAATAGTCATTACTGTCAAACTCAAAATCCATCCACGAACCGCGCAATGGAATAATACGAGCAAGATAATAAGGCCTACCTCTAAAATCTTTAATTTTTTTACTTTGAGAAAAAACAACACCGGGAGATCTATGCAGCTGACTTACCACAACACGATCAACCCCATTTATTAAAAAAGTCCCTAAATTACCAAGCTTAAAAATATCATTTTCTTCGCATAGATCACCCATGACCGGTATATCTGAGAAGAAAATATTCTGTTCTTTGATATCCTTTACTAATTTTTCACCTTGATCATTCACCATCCAAGTAATCAATTGCATTCTAATTTGTAATGGCATAGAAAATGTCTGATCGCTTGTACGACACTCTTCAAGCGTCATCGGCAATTGAATGATTACCCGCGTCAAACAATTAGAACAGAGCTTATATTTTGCTGTTTTTTTATCACAATTAGTACACGCATAATCAGCAGACAAACGAGAGCAAGATGATGTTTTGCATGAAGAGCAACTCCATTGATAACGATTTTCTATACCAGTTAATTTGCCGCAAATACAAGCCCAACTACCCAACTCATAAGAGACATACTCCAAAGACATTTTGTCTTCACATTCAATTGGAAATATATCTCGTAAAACTTTTTCTAAACCAATAAGCTTACGCTCTTCGGCTAGACAATCAAGTTGTACAAAATCATTAAATGACGTTGATTGAATTTCTATTAAATTAGGAACTGGCACATTATCTTGTATCCGTCCAAATGATTTACGGAGATTACTCTTGTCCATAAAGAAATCTGACATTAAGTCGCCCCTCGCTCTCGCTTATAATAAATTATGAACAAATGTATATTTTTCTGTGTTTTATATCTCTTGTCTTTATACAAACACTAATCTATATAAACACTTTAATATTAGACAAACACCACTATTAGCTTAACTATTAGCTTAATTTATAGACAAAATAATCTATTTAGGCATTATCTACTAATTAGATTAACAGACAGCAGATGGGTTTTTAAACCTATCTGCTTAAAAAATTTAGTATACGTTTTTAAATGCCTACTTAACTTGTTCTGTCTATATATTTTTTATGTGACTTAATTAAGCTATTTCTACCTTAGCACCAGCTTCTTCTAGCTCTTTTTTCATTGCTGCGGCATCAGCTTTTGATGCTGCTTCAGCAATAACTGTCGGCGCTTCTTCTACTGCTTTCTTAGCATCAGACAAACTTAAAGTAGGCAGGACTTTGCGCAAAGCTTTAATCACTTTGATTTTTTCAGCGCCTATATCTTTTATTGTAACTTTAAATTGACTTTTTTCTTCTTCTACAGCTGCCGTAGAACCCGCTGACGTAGAAGCTGCTGCCGCTGCTGGCATAGCCGCTGAAACACCAAATGCTTCTTCAAGAGATTTAACCAAATCTGCCAATTCAAGAACAGACAGTTTACCAATTTCTTCTATCAATTTTTTATTCATTTCTGATGTCATTGCAATCTCCACCTGACATATAATTTTAAAATATTAACCATCAACCAAACACATTAATCACCTGCCAAAAACTACTCTAAACCCTCTTTATTCAGGCTGCTCTGCTGACTCTGATGTCACCGATTCAGACGAACCTGATACAGATGACAACTTTTCCACATAAGCTTGCAATGTTCGAACAAGCTGCGCTATTGGAGCATTTAATGTTCCACATAGTTGAGCAAGCAAGACAGACCGCGAAGGTAATGAAGCTATACGCTGCACACCAGCTTTATCATATGTTTTTGATTCAAAATATCCCGCTATAAGAGAAAGTGCTCCATTTTCTTTCGAAAAATCGTTCAACACTTTTGCTACAGCAGAAGGTTCTTTATCTGCGAAAACAACCCCAATCTGCTCTCTTAAAAATGGAGTCAAATCTTTACCAAAAGAAGCCGTATCAACAGCACGTTTAATTAAACGCACTTTAGCTACTTTTAACTGACCCCCTTTTTGACGCAAACCAGATCGCAAAAGTTGAGTCTGCTTAACAGAAAGACCTTTTACTCCAATCAAAAACGACGATGAATTATTTTTAAAACATTCACGTAATTCTTTGATTACCAATTCTTTTTGTTGCCTATTCATGAAAATACCTTTACGAAACTAATTCATCAGGATTAATTAAGATCCCCACACCCATTGAAGAAGATACAGTAATTTTTTTAAGATATTTACCTTTTGCCGCAGAAGGTTTTGCTGCAACAAGCGCTTTAACAAAAGCCACTAAATTTTCCTTAAGCTTTTCAGCAGAAAAAGAAACTCTTCCAAAAGAAAAATGGACAACGCCACCTTTATCATTTTTAAAGAAGACGCGACCACGCTTAAGATCATCAACAACATCTGCTACGTCAAACGTAACTGTACCCAATTTTTTATTAGGCAATAATCCTCGAGGTCCCAAAACTTTTGCCAACTTACCCACTAAACCCATAAGATCCGGAGTAGCAACAGCATAATCAAAATCCATCCAACCTGCAGCAATTTTTTCTACCAAATCTTCTGCCCCAACAAAATCAGCTTTCGCTTTTTCTGCTTGAAAAGCATAATCTCCTTTGGCAAATACAATAACACGAGGCTGAACACCTTTTACGTACGGTAAAATTACCGAACCGCGAACAACTTGCTCACCTTTTGTTGCGTCTATTCCTAAATTGATATCAAGATCTACTGATTCATCAAACTTAGCAAATGCCGCTTCTTTAACTCGAGCAAGAGCCTGATCAGCTGACAAAATTTCTCCATGCTGCACCTTTTTCAGTGCACCTACATACTTTTTTCCATGCTTAGTCATATATTGTAGCCCTACCACTTAATCAACAACATCAACACCCATACTTCGCGCACTACCCGCAATAATTTTTTTAGCCTCTTCTATGCTATTAGCATTCAGATCAGGCATTTTAATTTTTGCAATCTCTTCAATATCTGCCCAAGAAATCTTGCCTACCTTTTGCTCATGGGCCCGAGAAGATCCTTTGGTGATATTAACTCTTTTTTTTATAAGCTCCGTAGAAGGAGGAGTCTTTACAATAAAAGTAAAGCTTTTGTCTGTATATATAGTTATAACGACAGGAACTGTTTGTCCTTTACGACCAGCTGTTTCTGCATTAAACCGCTTACAGAACTCCATAATTGCCACACCGTGCTGCCCCAAAGAAGCACCAATAGAAGCCCCAGGCGTAGCTGCACCACCTGGAATCTGTAATTTCACCTGGGCTTTAATTTCTTTCGCCATTTCTCATCACCTCATATTTATCGTTTAACCTGGTCAAAACCCAACTCTACAGGTGTCATGCGACCAAAAATACTCACCATTAACGTCAAGCGCTCATTTTCTTGGTCTACTCCATCAACAATGCCAAAAAATCCTGCAAATGGCCCATCGTAAATCTCAACTTCGGAACCAAGAGCAAATTCTTGAACATCTGACCGAACAGAAACTTCACCCTCGATTTGAGAAAACATTTTGAGAACTTCTTTAGCTCGAAGCGGCATCGGATTCTTACCACCCAAAAAACGCATAACGCGTAAACTTGATGTCACTAATCGCTCAGCCTCAGGAACCATATCCATCTCAATTAAGACATATCCAGGGAACAACTGCTGATCCTGATCATCAACAGCTTGAAACACTTTTTTAAATTTTGCCGAAGGAACTAAAACCTGTCCAAAATGATCCTTTAAACCAGAGGCATCAATACGCTTTACCAAGTCATCTCGCACTGCCAGCTCATATCCTGCATACACTTGAAGAACGTACCAACGTTTCATCTGACTATATTCCTATTTAATTTAAAAAAGTTAAGCACTAAAAAACCTAAAAACATATTGTGCAAGTTGCGATAATCCAAAACCAATCCCACCTAAATAGATAGTGAAAACACCAACAAGAAAAAGCACTACAATAGTAGAATCTCTAAACTCATCAAATTTAGGCCAAACAACTTTTAGCAACTCTGCATACACTTCACGCAAAAAACGCACCATATTTTTCCTTGCACTTTACATTCTATCTGCAAAACAGACTCACCCTTTATTCATCTATTGGCAGGCCAGGAGGGATTCGAACCCCCAACACGCAGATTTGGAGTCTGCTGCTCTACCGTTGGAGCTACTGGCCTACAAAAGCTTACTTAGTTTCTTTATGGTCGTGATGGCCTCTGCACCGAGAACAAAACTTTCTTAACTTTAAAGAACCAATAGTTCTACCTTTACCCACCACTTGAGTGTAATTACGCTCTTTGCAGGCAGAACATACTAAATGTGTGGTTACTCTATTTTTTGCCATATATATCCAAAAATTTTTCTGAAATTTTTACTTTAAACAAACACCTCTCATAAAAACATACTTTTGGAGCCCGCGACCGGACTTGAACCGGTGACCTCTCCCTTACCAAGGAAGTGCTCTACCAACTGAGCTACGTGGGCACAGACACTTAATCCTTAGTATGGTACATATCTAGATTAAATCAAATTGAAAAAAAGACAAGAATTTATCTAACTTATCGGTTAAATTTCTTTTTTTTATTAAATTACCCGCAAAATCCCATAACTTTTGTGGTTTGGGGGATGCCAAAGGTAAAAATATTTCCAAAAAACCACGGCTACTGACCGTGTTAACTTTATTTTATGGAGCTGGCGGCCGGATTCGAACCCGCGACCTGCTGATTACAAATCAGCTGCTCTACCAACTGAGCTACGCCAGCATACATTTCAAATATTGGAGCGGGAAACGGGGCTCGAACCCGCAACCTACAGCTTGGAAGGCTGTCGCTCTACCAATTGAGCTATTCCCGCAATTGCTTTAATTTTTGTAGTTGCTGTTAATTTCCACCGTTATTTTAACTACGGTGACTACTTTAATTCTCACAGCTACATTAACTGGTGGCGAGAGCAGGATTCGAACCTGCGAAGGCTGAGCCAACGGATTTACAGTCCGTCCCCTTTGGCCGCTCGGGAATCTCGCCAGCAAAACAAATATGTCCATAATGATAATGTTTTTTTAAAACAATTTCAACTTAAATTTTGGCTTTTTTGCTTACTTTTGTATTCCCCATCGCATATTCACTATCTATTTATACCGATAAGTTAAAAAAGTATCAAGTTTTTTTTACACTTTGCTCTACTATAGGACATTATCATTTTGCTCCAACAGCCATTTTGTCCTTACTTGCTATTTTAAACGTACCTGTTATTATTAATTATAAATAAAAAAACAATATCTTTAATAGAAATTAACTCTTTTGCAATACAATAACATAATATAAATAAATATTTTAATTATAATGGGGGACTTGTCATGTTGCAAAAATTACCAATAAAATATACCATTGCCCTATTTGTTTTCACCGCCCTTACCCCTTTTTGCTCGCTTGCATATGACCAGGAATTTAACAAACACGCTTTCCACAATTATCTTCAATCATTTGGGCCTCAACCACCAAAGGCTACACGTCCACCACTTATACTATTTGAAACCTTTAGCGATATGTTTAAAAAATTTTTTGGAGCAAATTCTTTCTTTGCACCAACGTTAAGTTTTTGTGAGCAACTTGAACTTATGTATCAAGCGTCAGGCAATATATCTTATCCCGATCAAGTTATCTCTTCTCTTGTTGTTAATAAAATAGATCTTATCAGCGGATCAGGAGCTTTAAGCAGCCAACACCTTATGTCTCGTATTTTACAATACTCAGACAATATAACCCAACAGCAAATAGATCTATTAAAAACTATAAGTGGCAACATTTATTTTGTTAAAACAATTACTCAGCCACATACAAACATAGAACAGATTGTTAAAAAACAAAACGCGATTCGCGAACTTACCAATATACTAGATAACGATAAAAATGCTGCTACAATAATTACTCGCTCATTAGAAACAATAGGTGCCGCAGAAAATCGCTTTGTATCTTATTATGATGCAAATCCATTTATAGAAGATGAATTGGTAAAACCTTACTACTGGCAAGTACCTATCCTCACCAAACTAAACGACTACACTAGCGTCTTTCAAGCATCAGCTCTTATAAGCCCCCTAAGGAGCTTAGCCTTATTATTAGCGCTAGGAAAAGCAATGAAAATCTTAGCGACCGAAGACCTATGTCAATGGACAGCCAAAAAGCTTAATCTAGATATAAATGCAAGCACATTACTGTCTAATTTCTTTCAAGGCCAATTGGGAAAAGCCGCAACAGGCATTAAAATCTACGTAGGGGCAATGTTATCAATAGCAGTAATCGGAGGAATCGTCGGAGGAATCTCAGGTCTTAAAATAAATAAAGATACTGAAAACCTTTTACAAACTCAGCTTATCGGCGTAGCTTCATATGTTAATGGCGCACAAGAATTATATAAAATAATAAGCGAAAATCCTGAGCTTGCACACAATTTCAGTGGCCTTAAAGCTCTTGAAGCTCTTGTAAAACCATCAACAGAACATTCTTGTGAGTTTAACGAACTTATAGAACTTTTAAGCACTAACACATTTAAGGGCAACGCTTCTTTCTTCTCTCTTAAAGGCCGTGTATTGCGTGCACATTTACTCATGAGCAATGAATCTGTACGCCGTGAATTTGCCAGCATAGTAAACGCTATTGGTGAAATTGACGTATACGTTGCATTAGCACACAAAATAAACGAATCTGCTAACAAGACGGCTCAATATTCATTGGTGACTTTTGATACTACAAGCAAAAAACCATACATAAAATCTACTGGAATTTGGAATCCGTTTGTACCTCAAGAGAAAGCTGTTGTTAATGACATCGATCTTGGATGTGCTCAACCACGCAATATAGTACTCAGTGGTCCTAATACTGGTGGTAAATCTACTATCGTAAAAGCCCTACTTTTAAATTTTATACTAGCACAAACCTTTGGCATCGTAGCCGCAAAGAGCATGATTATGACTCCGTTTGCAAACCTCGACTGTTATATGAATATGGCCGACGACACAGCTAATCGTGTATCTGGCCTTAGAGCTGAAGCACTCCGAGCTAAAAAATTAATAGATAAAATTAAGATAACAAAAGGCTTTAGCTTTGTACTGCTTGACGAGATCTTTACGGCCACCTCTCCTGATCAAGCAGAAAAACTAGCACTAGATTTTCTCTCAAAATTGTGCTCCTTCAAAAATACTATATTCATAGATGCTGTGCACTTTGAAGGATTAATACAGTTTGCCGAAAACTCTCCTGACTGCAGAAATTGCCACATGGGGGCCGTTCTCGATGCGAATGGTAGTAGCGTATCAAGCTATACTTACAAACTTGCTGAAGGTCGCTCTCATATCAAAAATGCAGCACAGGTTGCTCAAGAGACGTTTGATTTTGAATTTTAAATCACAAAGCCTAATTTAGTGAAAAACTTTCATGAAATAAAAGCTTTTAATTAAATTAGCTCTGGGTAATGTGCTATAATTAACACATACTATCATGCACCATTAATATAATTTAAGGGAAAAACGATGACCTATATTAGCCATAGAATAGTACTTACCATAGCATGCATTATCACACTACAAGCCTGCTGCAGTAGCAATAACAATACTGGTTGGTTTGATTGGTTCTGGAATATTTTTGGCATAACCTATAATACTAATATAGAAAACAACCTTTTTACGCAACAAAAAGGCAACTCTATCATAATATCCAATACAAAAAACATGAATAATCCCACCAATATTCAATTAACCGGCATTACACAACGAGTTGCCCAAACACTAAAAATCAATTCTATCTCCCTTCCCTCTTTTGTACAGGTCATAATAGACAATAGTGTTGATGGGTATATAGAATGCGATACGGCTTTTTTTGATAGTGGCCTTGAATTTGTTGTAGAAAATGGAAAACTCACCCTTAAACTACAAAAAAACACCCCCATTAGATTTAAAAAAACTGAAGACAAACCCTTGTGTACCATCGTTGCCAATCTTCTCGGTGATTCTCTTCATATTGCCGGAATCGGCGATGTTGTTCTCAAACAAGCTTCATCGTTACGTAAATTAACAATAAATGGTGCATCAAAAATTTACACCACAAACAATAATTCAGGAAACAATAATTCAGGAAATAATAATTCAGGAAATAATAGTTTAAAATCAACAATTCCTCTGCAAACAATCACTGCTTTAGGAGCTTCAATTATTGATATATCGAACATAGCAACAACCAGCTTGCAATCAACAATCTCTGGTGCTAGTACGGTTACTTTGACGGGAACTGCAGATACCCAAAAAGTTATTATCGAGGGCGCATCAAAATACAATACTCGTTATCTTAAATCAAAAGAGATTTCTATTGTTGTTTTAGGAACTAGTAACGCTGCCATTTGGGCTACCGATTTATTAACAGGTTCTGTTGCTGGAGTTTCAACCTTACAAAACTATGGGCCTGCCATCAGTAAAATCAGTACGGCAGGTTTGAGTTCATACAAAACTTTAAAACAATAACAAAAATTTACGAAAATTATTTTGAAAGAACACACAACACCATTTTTTTAAATAATAACACTGGATTTACGACTTATACTACCAACAATTTATCAATAATTTACAGGACTGCATATCAGGCAGATAAGAGATAGGTTGTTTTACCCGCGCCAAGTGGCCCAGAAAGCGTTATGATAGCTGAACTCTAAACAATATTCTCCAAATCTTTCGCCACTTTTTTTTATCTGCTTATAAGAATAGATTATCTCTTTTTGACGATGCTATTTTTGATTATGCATAACTTAAATCTCGTAAATAATTTATAAAAACAAAATATTTTACCTAAAAGCTCTCTTGCTTTAATTCTATCTCCTCCCTCTATACCCTAAACCCTATCTTTATGTGCGCTTTTATGGTAATATGTTTTTATGTACTTATTTAAAAACATATTACCATAAAGGTGTTTTATGACCAATAAATCAAACACTCGAGTAACAATTGATATTCCAACCATAGACCATAAAAAACTCAAAATGCTGGCTGCTTTTCAAGGTAAAAGCATGAAAGAAGTTTTTATTGAACTTATAGAAAAAGGCTTAGAAACCTATAGCGAATGCAGTCAAGATCATACCCCAAACCAAATAACCATAAACGCTCTTAAAAAGCTTAACAACAAAAAAGATCATCAAAAGGCAATATCTCTTGATGATCTTTTTGAACAGCTAAAGGCATAATATGCTCGTCTTAATTTGGCTTTCTCAGTTTAAAAAAGATTTTAAAAAAGCTGAAAAAAGCAAAAAGGATTTAAGCAAATTAAAAATTATAATTGATACTATTCAAAATAAAAAATCCCTACCCAATAAAAATAAAAACCATAAACTCAAAGGCGAATATCTTAATTGTTGGGAATGTCATATTGAACCTGATTGGCTTTTGATATACCAAATTACGTCTAAAGAACTTATTTTGATAAGAACGGGATCTCACTCTGAGTTATTTTAAAAACTTACCAATAATTTCCGTAACAGCATATCCGGCAAATATTCTATAGTTATAGCACAAACTTTTTCTTTTAATAAAGGCGCAATCACATCCGGCCACTCAATCAAAGCAACGCTGTTGGGTTCGTAAAGATACTCATTAAAGCCGAATGCTATAAAATCATCAATAGACGATATACGATAAAGATCGAAATGGTAGAAAGTTTTACCTTCTCTATTTTTATATACATTTACATAGGTATACGTGGGACTTGAAACTGACTGCGTGATACCAAGTGCATGCGCGAGCTCTGATATTAACGTTGTTTTACCCGCTCCAAGTGGCCCTGAAAACGTTATAATAGCTGCATCCTTAACCATGCTTGCTACATCTGCTGCAACTTTTTTTATCTGCTTATAAGAATAAACAATCTCTTTTTGGCAATACTCTTTTTGATTATGCATAATTTTATTTTTTAGATATTTTGCACGTATTTTTATACGTATTTTTTTTGCGAATATTTTGTTTATATGCGAATATTTTGTTTATAAATAATATTATAATTTTTTTAATATATTAAAAAGTTTCTGATCAATACGTGATAATTTTTTATGTGACAGCCCATTATCATATATAATTTTTTTGTCATATATATTTTTACCATAGACAGGAGACAGATCTTCTTTTTTCACCTTAATATCTTGCGCTGCCAATTCCATACACCTATCGATTTCACTATCGCTATCATTACCAGCATTGCTACCTATATCACTATTTACATATAATCTAACAATACTTCTATCTCTATCTTTATAACAATATTTTTTTTCGGCTGCGTGATTAGACAAAAAACGCTTTACCAATATATAAAAGCTTTCAGAATCCAGTGAAGGAATCTCTAGCTCTGAAACTAACCGTCTTAAATCAGCATCAGAAGATACAAGAAGAGCTTCCTGCTTGTTGCCTGTTTTAAAATACTTATATATATACTGATCTGCTGTTTGGCGGGAGCCAGAATAAATAACAACCACTCCCGCACTATTTTCAGTCTGAGGCCAATCAAGCAGCCCGCCATCAAACACAATAATTATCGCATGTTTTTTATGCTGACCATACTTATTCAGCTGCGCTATAAAAGCATTGCGATCTTTATCGCCAATTATATCTTTTTTTATAATCTGCTTGAGTAGATTATATCCGTCAACCACGATAATCATGCTTAACCTAAATAGAATCTACTCACCACACTATTTTCCAGCTTTTTTGGTTGGCTTAGCAGTTGTCGACTTAGTCGTTGACTTGCTTGCTGGTTTACTAGCCGTGCTGCTAGCCGATTTCTCACCAGATCCTATACGGAACACACCTGTTGAACAAGTAGGACACTCTCCTTTTACTGCTGGCTTTCCATTTTTTAATGTAACCGGTTTTGCATTTTTTATAACAACTTTTTTACGACATTTAACACAATATGCTTCAAGTTGATCTAACATAGAAATAGCCTTTCTGGTAAACAATAATAGTTAATAATATACACCTAGAATACATCATAAGAAAAAATTAGACCATATATTACCTTATTTTATAAATAAAAACGTGAATAATTGCAAACTTTAGCGATTAAAAGTAGTCTAAAAATGAGAAAAATAAAAAATACACCCATTAAGCGATCACATTGTATCATGTCAAAACTCATTTCCATGCGACAGCGCATTAAAGCGATAGAAACTATAAAAAAAGTTACTCATACTATGCAATTGATATCTATGTCAACTCATACACAATTAAAAAAAAAACAGGCACAGCTTACTCAATATGTACAATCAATAGAATGTACCTATAAACAGATACTCAGCAGATATCTAAACACCAATTACTCACAAGCAGAAGAAAAAAATCCGACAACATCTATTTTATTAGTGGTAATCGGATCTCAAAAAGGACTCTGTGGCAATTTTAATAGCATGCTTTTAAGTCATATCAATGCCGATCCCTATCTTGCTGCTAATCGCGAAAAAATAGCATGCATAGCCGTCGGCCAAAAAATCATTAATGAAATAAAAACAAAAACAAAGCTGACGCCTATTCTAACCTACAACAAACTTACGTATAATACGTTTTCAACTATTACTGAAGATATTATAGAGCACATTAATAATACGGTTCCTGTTTATACCGATATACTTGTCTGGAGCAATAGGCCAAAAACATTTTTCCTACAAAAGCCTCATGCCACTTTCTTACTCTCTTCTGGGCATACAACACAAACAACAGATACTGACTCAACAGCACTTGATCCTAACTCTATGCCCGACGCTTCCGCCTACAGACAAAATCCCCACGAAACGTGGGGTGAAAAAGATTATATCACTGAACAACCACCCCATGAAATAATCAATTTCCTTAAAAAACAGTTATGTGAAGCTCAGCTTGAAATGTTGCTTTTTGAATCTCTCCTTGCAGAACAAGCTAGTCGTTTTGTATCTATGGATAGCGCGACTCGCAATGCAAAAAATATGCTTGATGATCTGACTCTTCAATTTAACAAAATTCGTCAAGCGAAAATAACAAAAGAACTAAGTGAACTAATAGGCAGTTTTTAATTAAGGGCCCTTTGCAGGGCCTCTCAAATTTTCCTCTCTCGGGGGAAATTAAAAAACTTATGCCAATAATTTCTGAGTTTGCACATTCATATCAACAAAAGTAACGTCATTAACTTTACCTGTTTGCTTAATCTTTATTGAAGCACCCAGTCGAATTAATTTCTGATCCAGAGCATCATACCCACGATAAAAGTGAGATAAGCCCGAAACAGAGGTCGTACCACGAGCTACTAGCCCAGCCAACACAAGAGCGCATGACCCTCTAATATCTGATGCAATCACCGATGCACCAAATAATGTTTCAACCCCTTTTATTATAGCCTTGTTATGCTCAACAGTGATAATTGCACCCATTTTTTCTAATTCACGAACATGTAAAAATCGATTTTCAAATACCGTCTCTTCAACAATACTTACCCCACTGGCAACGCATTGGGCAAGCATCATAGGAGCTTGTAAATCAGTAGGAAAACCTGGAAATGGGCCAGTCTTAAAAGAGACTGCTTGTGGTTTGTTCGTCGCCTGTATGGTTATCCCATTACCATCATCGCCGACAATAATAGTATGCCCCATTTCTTCCAATTTTAATAAAAATACATCAAGCATTCCTGCATTAATATTAGGTATGAAAATAGATCCTCCAGTAACCGCTGCTGCAAGCAACAGAGAACCCGCTTCAAGTCGATCTGGAATGATAGTATGTTCTACAGGCATTAATTCCTCAACACCTTCTATTTCAATCATCGCTGGTGCGTGCACGCTAATACGAGCGCCCATTTTTTGCAAGGCGGAAATAAGATCCAATACTTCTGGTTCTAATGCAGCATTAATAATACGTGTCTTTCCCTGCGCTAGAGTAGCTGCCATCATACTGTTTTCAGTCGCTCCAACGCTTGGATATTCAAGTACTATTGTTGTTGCTCGCAACAGATCATTTCCACCTATTTCAGCTTTTAAAAAAGATGCTTCTTGATTTATAGAAACACCCATTTTTACAAAATTCTTTATATGGTAATCAATAGGTCTAGCACCAATGAGATCTCCACCTGGCATTGCTATGTCTGCACGACCAAATCGTGCAAGTAATGGCCCCATAACAAGAAGTGAAGCGCGCGTTTTCTTCATGAGCGCAGCACTCACCTGCCAACGGCAAAGATTTGATGTATCAACAATTAACTCATGATTAGCTTTGTCAAATATAACCGTAGCTCCTAACTGTTCTAACAATTCAATCATATGAAGAACGTCTAAAGACACCGGCACGTTACTGAGTACTGATTTTCCATTAGTTAAAATAAGCGATGCCATAATTACAAGAACAGCATTCTTCGCTCCAGCAATATAGACAGTCCCTTGCAAATTAAGTACCTGTTCTATCTCAAAATATGTATTATCCATACGTAATTCCTGTGTTCAATAATAAATAAAAAAAAATTAAATAAATATCCAGCAAGTAAATATCTCGCCGGTATCGTAACAGGATAATACATATTTTTATAAATACAAAAAAATATTTTTCTTTTTTTTAATCTAGATTATAGACACAAAAAAGCAACGCGTGTGTTTGTGTGTTTGTGTGTTTGTGTGTTTGTGTGTTTGTGTGTTTGTGTGTTTGTGTGTTTGTGTGTTTGTGTGTACGCCCCCTGCGGGGGCGTACATAGACTATCTTAATAAATAAAAACGTATTAAATAGAGCCTTCTACTCTAAATGCGAACGTAACATCCATGCCATTTTTTCATGGGTCTCTATAATATCCCCTAACATATTCATAGTGCCTTCATCTTTTGCTGAATCGACATCTTTGCTATATTTTCGTATCAATCGAATTACCAATTCATGATCAAGCATCAACAACTTAATCATTTCCAAATCAGCAGGATTCTTGCCGGACTCTTCTTTAATCTTAGTATGCTCTTTAAATTCTTCTAAAGTACCTAACGAAAACTCTCCAAGAGCACGTACCCGCTCTGCTACGCGATCAATGATAGCAAATAATTGCTCATACTGATCATTAAAAAGCTTATGCAAGGCACCAAAATGTTTGCCTCGTACATTCCAATGAAATTTCAACGTTTTGGTATAAAGACTATATTCATGCGCTAATAAAATATTCAATAAATGAGCAATCTCTGACAATGCTTTATTCTCTATGCCTATATCTACGCGTATACCATCTGTACCTGTATCCATATCTTTTATTTTTGTATTTTTGCGCGTACTTTTTTTATTTATCGATTTCATACTAACTCCTGTTTTTAATACATTAATTTATATCTAGTTATTTCATATTTTTTTACCAAATCTTATTTTTTTTAATCATAAACATATATGCCATAATTACCATCTATTTTTTCTGCTCTCTAATTTTTTCCTAATTTTATTTTAAATCTTTAAATCTCTACTTTTTGACAAAAAAAACTTTATTTATTACAATAAGCAACAATATCAATATATGAAAAACTTTTAAAAACAAAGCAATTTATGAAAAATACACTATATGCAACTTTTATATCGCTGCTATATCTAGCCACCTCCGCTTCCCTTTTGGAAGCTGCTAACCCCCCAAAACAAGTACTAGAAGACGGCCAAGACCCTTCAGGATTAAGTGCTTTTGTAGACTTAAGCCGAGCACAAATTTCCCTTCCCCCTTTGCCACCACAAAATCAAGCCGAAAAAGAGTTAGCCGCCAAAGAAAAAAATAAACAAAAAAAAACAAAAAAAGTTGACGCCACTCAAAGACAGCAAAAGCAAGAAAAACAAGCTTTATCAGCCTCTTTAGCGCCTATGCCACAAACGACAAAAGAAAATCACCCAATACCGACCATTAACCTCTCCGACCTCAAAAATAAAAAAGAAATAGGTGAATTTGTAATAAAAACACAACAAGAAGAAAAAAGCGCTGGAAAAAAAATAACACCCGCCCCCGATTTATTGATACGCTGGTTTCTAAAAAAAGGGTTTCCTTTAGAACAATTAAAACAATTACGACCAACAAATCAAGTTCCAGCACCATCTCAAAAACCTAAATCAAAAACACCATTAGCAACCCAAAGTTCATTAACACTGCAACCAAGCGAACAATCTGAGAGTACACCTTCCCCTACCAACCAGGCATCCAACAATTTCTATTTACAAACTTTAAAAAAAATCCAACAAACCGATAATCTATTAGATGTACCGCGAGATTTTATTGATAAGCATTTTCGACAACCCGATTTTGCTCATCCAAAAACAAAAAAACGATTACAAACTTTTCAAGAACAAAATATCTTTCTATCGCCTCAAGAAGCTGAAAAGGCATGGTACCTAAGAGAGTGGGTACCAAAAAAAAATAAAAAAATTAGATATTTATTTGAAAAAGAACAACAAAAAAAGCTGGCACAAGAACAACGGTCGTTGCAAAAAAGCACGCCAATCTCAAAACCAATTGTACCGCCAAGCACATCTAGCGCAACTGCTTCTTCGGCCTTTGATCCATTTGCCGCAAGTAAAAAAGCTGCTTTAAAAGACAAAGCAAGGTGGTCAGCAGAAAAAGCTGACGCTGCACTCGCTTTAAAAGACAATCCCACAGATAAAGTCTGTATCGCCAAATTCCTAAAACTCGTCGGACATCCCCTCTTTGGGCCTGACAATCAACATAGAGAGCTAGTCGAAGAACTTACTAAAAAACATTCATCCCATAAACCATGGAATCCTGAACGGGTAAAACAGCATTCGGCTGCCGATGCTAACGAAAAAAGGCCCCATGAAAAACCTGGACGAGGCAAAAACAATGCTGGTAAAAAAGGCGGTGGCAACCAAAGTTCTTCTAAATCTACCCAAAAACAAGTTCGAGCTGCCATGATACAGAAAACTGCAGCCAAAAAAGCGAAACCTCAATCATTACCGTCAGAAACTCCTATGACACAAAAAGAACGAAACCTCTGGTCTAGGGACGTCGAGCAACTAGCACCCCCAGCTCCCTCTGCGCTGATCCCTGAACCAAAGACGCCAAGCGAAGACGAAGCTAAAGAAGCAGCTGAACTTGGTGCACCAGAAAATCCACTTGTTTCAGGATCATATATAATACCCTATGGAGATGATAATTTCTTAGAAATCGATGATCATGCCAATAAACATGTACCTGATTTTGATCCAAAAGACATACTAGATCCAATACACATATGGTCGAATCGTTGTTTTGTGCACAAGGGTATAACCTATTTTCCTATCGACTTAACACCCGAAGAACGAAAAGAAGGAGTTGCTCGTGCTATTGCTGATGGTATCCCATCTGAAGAAAATGGAGACACGGTAATCATAGGCTCATTCCAGAGAAAATCTGGCCATCGTATTTACATCAAGGCGATAGAAAAAGAACGTGACTTTAATAAAGGCAGAGCCAGAGTACGAACATATCTTCCCATATCTGAAAAAGCATTTAAAAAACGAGAAAAAAAAGCAAAACAACAAAAACAGCCTCAACACCTCAATCGTGGCCAGTTTTTAAGAGCGCTACAAGCGCAAACTCCTACGCCTCATGATTATGATGAACCCAAATATCAAATTTTTGGGGCACCAACACCAGAGGGGCAAAAAATAGCAATAGAGCAATATCTGAGAGCTCACACGTTGCTGCCACACCCAAGCAATACTCAACGACAACAAGAGCCGCAACGGTGGCTACGATCTTCTAGCCCGCCGAGAAGCCCTTCGCCATCGCCAAAACGACTACTCACACCTCCTCTCACACCTCCTCTCTCCCCGCCTATGCCTCTTAGATCTTGTGAAGAAAGCGTATGGCAAGACCCGCTACCAGCACAGGAAGAAGGATTTCAGCCGTGGAAATGGGGAGTTGGCCCACAAAGCAACCTGCCACCTGATAACTGGACACTTGATAGCTGGACATCTGATAATGGGCATAATAATCGCGAACTAACAACACGAAAAAAACGCTAATACTGCATTCATGCAATCGTAAGCAATTTGGCTTTTTAATACTCATTTCCACTGATTGCAGTGAATTAATTGCTTTTACTATCATCTCCTCCGGGGCGATAAGCATCTATTTTTACAGGACTCATGCGTAATTTTGGTTCGCATAGGTCCTGTAATTATTTATTATACCTACCAATTAGCACAACCTGACTAACGTAAACCGCCACGAACTATCACTTGCCTCCTAACCAATAAACCCAAGGCCAATTATTTATTACTCATTGCCAACAATTATCAACTATTGCTTACTATCATTACCTAAAATAAAAAAAATTAAAAGCTCATTTGTTTTTGACAAAAAAAACTTTGCTTATTACAATAAGCAACAATATTAATATATGAAAAAACTTTTAAAAATAAAGCAATTTATGAAAAATACACTATATGCAACTTTTATGTATCTGCTATGCCTAGCCACCTCCGCTGCCCTTTTGCAAGCTGCTAACCCCCCAAAACAAGTACTAGAAGACGGCCAAGACCCTTCAGGCTTAAGTGCTTTAGTAGACTTAAGCCGAGCAGAGATTTCCCTTCCCGCTTTGCCGCTACAAAATCAAGCTGAAAAAAATTTAGCCGCTAGAGAAAAACAACCAGAAAAAAAACGACGAAAAAAGGCAAACAAAAAAACCAAAAACCCACGGCAAAAAGCAGAAAAAGCACTACCTACTCCTGTAGCGCCTACGTCGCAAAAGAGCAATAGCTTCTTCACCGACCAAGAGTTAAAAGATATGGAAAATTTTGCAAGACAAACACAGCAAGAAGAGGTAGCGGCTGGAAAAAAAGAAACTGACTACGAAAGATTGTGTATACGCTGGCTTACAAAAAAAAACTTTCTTTTTCAAAGTATAGTCAATCTGTATCCTAAGAAAGAGAAACTAATCTTGGAAGAACGGGAAACATTAAGACTTATCCGTGAGAAAGCGCAAAACGCAGGACTAATCAGAGCTCGAGAGCGAGAACGAGAACGCCAAGAAGGGCTTCAACTGGCTCGCGAACTTGAAAATAGTCTAGAAAAACCAGCCCAATCACTCCCTAAAATAAAACAAAAACAACCAAAATCGTCTATCGAAATCTCTTTGCCCCCTAAACTTGAAGAAAATCTTAATATCCTACAAAAAGAAGCAACCAGACTAATCCGGATCTACGCAGGCGAAATAGGATTACAACATAACCTAGCAAACCTTCACCATCCTGAAACCAAAAGAAGCTTAGCACTTTTTCTGATTAGCCAAGGAGTGAGTAGTAAAAGTGAAGACCTAAAAGATCTCCTACTCACACAAGATCGCTGGCTGCATCTAGAAGTAATACCTACCATACAAGACACACTTCCAGAAAAATCTCTAGAAAAAATACGCAAAAAACTTCGTGAAAAATTACAAAAAACATTAAAACCAGCAAATCTGCTACCGAATAACCCAAATTATTCAAAAAAACTTGGCGTTACGCGTCTTCCTGAATCTGATGAAGAAACCCAACCTAGTTTGTCTGTTGGCAAAAGCGCCTTATCTAACGCGATACCGGAAGCGGTTCGAAAAAGACTATTACAAGAAAAACGAGTACAGGAAAGACAAGAACAAAAACGGCAAGAATCGCTCAGACAACACCAATTGCAGTTGCTAGAACAACGACAATTACAAGAAAAAGAATCAAAGCGATTACAAGAAGAAAAATCAGCGCAACTAGTTACTGCCATGCGAAAGCTAGATGCTAACCGTGGAGATGCTGCTTGCTTTGCAAACTTCAGAGATTTATATTTGAACCCAAGCTATAAACTTGTTGGAACGGATGTTGAAGAATCTACCCCCTTACTCAATATTCTTGCTGAACGACATAAGAAGCAGCTAGGACACAATTCATGGAATCCAGAAAAAAGAAAACATCAACCCCGTGTTGACGACGCCGAACCTACACCTAGAAAAGGGCAATCTGGAAAAAGCAAGAACCCCCGTGCTGGACACGGCAATCAAGTTGCTTCTAAACCACTTACTCACAAACAAGTTTTATTAAAAAAAGCCATGGCAGAAAGAACTACACTCAAACAACAGAAACCCGAACAACTATCATCAGAGCCTCCTATGACACCAGCACAACGGAACCTCTGGTCTAGGGACGTCGAGCAACTAGCACCCCCAGCCCCAGCTCCCTCTCCACTGATTTCTGAGCCAAAGGCGCCAGAAGAAGATGAAGCTAAAAAATTTGCTGCACCCAACTGGCAAGAAAGTGCGCCAATAGCAATAGAATTACATAAAATACGTTATGGTGATGGCTTTATAGCAAGAGATCCACATGCTGATAAACATCACTGTGAGGGAGACACTAGAAAGCCAGATGAGCAACATCCAAATGGTTGCTATAGAATTAAAGATAAAAATAAAAAAGGGACAACTTTTTATCCCTCTCATTTATCAAGATCAAAACTTCAAGAAAATATAAGCTATGCCATTGAACATGGTATACCCTTTATTGACAAAGACCTTAAAACGAAAATTTTAGGAGAATTTCCTCCCAACCACACTGGACATCCTATTTACATTCTCGCAGTGATAGACCCAAACGATCCAAATAAAATTCGAACTGATTTTTCTATAAGCAAAAAAGCTCATCAAAATAAAAATTTGGAAGCGCAAGATGAACAAATACAGCACGAACGCGCTCTTTTAGCAATAGCATGGCAGCAAGAAAAAAAACGAAAAAAAGAGTTGCGATTGGCAACCCTACAACGGCAAAAAGAGCTACGATTGGAAGCACGAAGGCAAGAAAAGCTGCACCTGGCTGTGCTGCGGCTACAGCAGGAAGAGCAACCACAAGAGCTACAACCTGAACAAGAATCTAGACGACAAACAAGAAGCCTACGTAGCATTTTATCATTAGTGCCGAAATGGGGGGAAAGATCTTTTAGTCCTGCGAAACAACGAAGCCCTTCGTCATCATCATCGCCAGACACACCTCCTCTCACACCACCTATGCCTTCTAGGCCTTGTGAAGAAAGCGTATGGCAAGACCCGCTACCAGCACGGGAAGAAATATTTCACGGGGTTGGCCCACAGGGTAACCTGCCACCTGATAACTGGACACTTGATAACTGGACACTTGATAACTGGACACTTGGTAGCTGGACGCCTGACAATGCGCATAATCGCTAACTAACAACACAAAGAAAAAGACACTAATATTGCATTCATGCAATCGTAAGTAATTTGGCTTTATGCAGAAAAAAGAGAAACGAGCTCATAGACACTGCTAAAACGCTGTACCTTTATATCAGGCATTTTTTCAATACTCTGATCTTTAGCGACAATAATAGTAGTAATGCCAAACTTGTAAGCTTCTTTTACTAAAATAGCAATATGCTTAATAGGCTTGATAGCACCGGTAAGACTAATTTCGCCTAAAACAATTGATTTTTCAGGAATAGGCTGCTGAAAATAGCTCGATAAAAGAGCAAGTGCAATACCCATATCAGTAGAATTTCCTTTAACTTTAATCCCACCACTTATTTTGAAAAAAATATCATGCATATTAAGTTTAATAAAAAGATACTTTTGTAAAATAGCGGCAATCAAAACAACCTGCTTGTGATCAACCCCTGAAACCACTCGCTGAGGGATACCAAATTTTGACTCTATAGTCAGCGCTTGTAATTCTAACAAGAGTGGCCGCGTTCCTTCTATAACGCTCACAAGCACTGATCCTGGTGCATGCGTATGGCCACTCAAAAGATGCTTGTTGATATTTGGCTCTTGCACCAACCCATTTTCATACATATGAAAAAAGCCGACTTCATCTATAGGTCCAAATCTATTTTTAACGGCACTCAACACACGCGTTTGAAAGCGATCTTCTGACTGAAGATAAAACACCGCATCTACCATGTGCTCAAGTACTTTTGGCCCTGCGAGCACTCCCTCTTTGGTTATATGCCCACTGACCAATAACGTAATGTTATGCTCTTTTGCCAAACGCATCAATTGAAAAACTGACTCGCGAACTTGATTCACCGAACCAGGAATGCTATGAGCATCAGAGCTATAACAATTCTGAATAGAATCTATAATAACGATGTCAGGCTTATCTTGCTGAGCAATAGCAATAATAGTTTCTAGATTCGATTGGTCAGAACATAATAGCGCATTCTCTTCTTTTTTTTTACTATCCTGTTCTTGCTGAACACATTTAAGACGCCGCGCTCGTTGCAAAATCTGCTGCAATGATTCTTCGGTAGAAAAATAGTACACCTTATAATCACGAGAAAGATTATGCGAAATTTGCAACAATAAGGTCGATTTTCCAATGCCTGGATCACCCGTCAATACGATAAAAGAAGATGGCACAATGCCACCACCCATTACCCGGTCCCACTCTTGTATATTGGTTAATATCCGCTTCTCAGTTGTCTGTTTTATCGATTGCAACGAAACCATACTTGTTCGCCCCACTTCTGCTCTTATAGTACTTGTTGGCACATAAGAAACTACTTCTGTGCAAGCGTTCCACTCATTGCAGTCTGGACAACACCCGAGCCATTTTATACTTTTATAGGAGCAACGGGAACATATATAGCTTTTTTTTGCCTTATCAGCTTTACTTATCATACTTTAATTTAAACACCTACTTTTGTAATAGATACGACTTTTTATCAATCTGATAACAACCTCTACAGCGAGCTTGATATGCTTCTTGAGCTCCTATTAAAATAATTGGATCATTAAATCGTGCCGGTTTACCATCGACTAATCGCTGAGTACACATTGCATTATTTCCACACTCAACACATATCGCCTGTAATTTAAGAACACTATCAGCAATGGCAAGAAGCGTTGGTAACGGACCAAAAGGAATACCCCGGAAGTCAGTATCAAGGCCCGCAACAATCACTCTTTTTCCCGCATCAACGAGGGTGCATATGATAGAGATAATATCATTATTAAAAAATTGAACCTCATCTATACCAATCACATCGATAATATTATTTTCAGCAATTTCAGCAATAGACTCGGGAAGGTGCGTTGCAAAAGCATCTAGTGAAGTACCATCATGAGAAACAACTGATTTGCACGAACTACGATTATTATCGAGTGAGTGCTTAAAAACAGCTGTTTTTTGTTTGGCAATGGTTGCGCGACGGAGACGTCGAATTAATTCTTCTGACTTGCCTGAAAACATAGGCCCACAAATAACTTCAAGAGATCCACTTTTTTCGGTACTATAAGAAGATAGAGACATAAAAATCCTTCAAAAAATAGGCTTACAATAATACGATAGATCTTCTTAGGATACGATATCACCTTATTTTTTCAACATAAAACAGATAACGCTCTTTTAACTGACATTTTTTAATCGATTGGTAATTTTTCTATGCAACTAAATAAATTCCTTGCCCATTCTGGTCTCTGTTCTCGTCGCAATGCCGCTCTTTTAATCAAAGAAGGTAGAGTTAAAGTGAATGGCAAAACGGTCATCGAGCCTGGATATCCGGTAACCGAGAAAGACTCTGTAACGGCTAATGGTAAAAAAGTAACTATCGAAAGTAAGCTTTATATCATAATCAATAAACCCAAGGGGTATATCGCCACAGTTTCTGACGATAAGGGTCGCCAAACGGTACTCGATCTTTTAAGCGACAACATCAAAAAACGGGTCTATCCTGTTGGTCGTCTTGATCGAGACACCACCGGTCTTTTACTTTTAACCAATGACGGAGAACTCACTCAACATCTTGCGCATCCCAAATATCAGGTACAAAAAACCTACGTAGCTCTTTTAGACAGAGAGCTAGAATCAGATGATATGCTCAAAATAAAAACTGGCATTCGCTTATCAGACGGTTTGGTGAAAGTCGATTCTATTAATTTTTTACCCCACAAAGGACGGAATCACGTCAGTGTTTCATTGCATAGCGGTAAATACCGGATTATTCGACGCTTATTTGAATCTGTAGGTTATGCCGTAATTTCGCTAGACCGGATAAAATTCGCGAGCATAACCAAATCTGGTTTGCAACGAGGTATGTGGCGATTTTTGACGATTGGTGAACTTAAGAAGTTAAAAGGCGATCTATAAAAAACAGTGCTTACGTAAATAAGCAATTAAGCTTCCTGCCTAGCGCGCTGTTTCTTGTTTAACCCCCGCCTAACGTCACCAGACACACTACTGCTTAACAGCATGGTGGCTTCTGAATCATAATTATACCACGTATAAGCAGCAATACATGCGCCACCGACACATACTCCAATATCTTAATTTTATCTTACAAAATTTCGTCTTGTTCTAACAAAGCTTCCAATTCCTTCAATACTCTTGGTGTTTCCGAGTCTTCCTTACTTAATCCTCCTTTATTTCTAAGAGCAAATTGAGCCTCAACTCTTGCACGTGCTAAAACAAAATGATTCTTTCGAAGTGCTGCTCCTGTCCTTGCTGTAGATGCATTTAATTGAACAATCTGTTCTCCTCTTTTTTCCAGCAAAGGCAATACTTCAACCATTTCTTCTTTAAATTTTTTTACACCAGTTTGAACGTCCTCTAACCTCGTTCGCTCCTTAACTAATGTTACCGTTCGCCTCTTCCGTCTTTCTTCTTCTCCTCGATCAAAAGCACGCAAAGCATTTTCCTGATCAACTAATTGGTGTGTTGCTTTTTGAAATACCGATGCCTGAAACCTCTGCGACTGCAAGATAATTCCCGCTATGCCAGATGCGCCGTTACCCACCGATGTTTGCATGGCCTCAAGCGATGCACTATTCTTTTTCAGCGCCGTGCTTATTTTTTCTTGCCGCTCACCAACAACAACACTCTCTGCCGTCATTTCTTCTGCTAAGCCAGAAAGGTCCTTTTTAATTTGACCGCCTAATTTTTCAACCACCTCCGTCTGGCCATTCATTCTCCCTGCATGCTCGACAGCCATACTAGCCAACTCTATTCTGTGTGCCTCAAGCGTTCTTTGATCAATCTCTTTTCCATGCTGGCTCACCCTTCGACGACTAGCTTCAAGATCCCTCTGCGACCATGGACCGTTAGGATGATTCAACACCTGATATGCAATCGCCCCCAACGTCGCTACCTTTAGACCTATCCAACCCCACCTAAACCACAAGCTATTGCGAGATTGCTGAGCTTGTTCATTCAATCTATTTACTTGCAAACTCAATTCAGCTAAAGTAGGTCCTTCTCCTGCAAATACATGTTGCGATATCATAATTGTACAAAAAACTGCTACTATCGATAACCTAGAAACATATCCTCTCATTCAAATCCCATCCATTTAAAAAATATTGTTAATATAGTCTCAATTTTTACGTTGAGGCCTACGAAATGCCCCTGGAACTTTAACGAATAGAGGAACACCTGTCGCCCCCCCTTGCCGTTTTTTCATTTCTTTTGATCTCAATGTATCTCGATCTTTTTTATATTTATTTCCTGGTTTATCCTGGGACATCATTTGCGCGAAACCGTACAATCCAGAATTAATATTTGTTCGCTCTTCACCATCATCACCATACAGGTCAATTACTTCTTGCACACTTAATTCTGTCGCTTGATCCTGGCCATATAACAATTGATCAAGTGACATCTCTTCTTTAAGATCACAACATTCTGTTTGCAAATCTGTTCTTGGTGATTGCGGCCTCATTGTTGGTGTTTGCGACCCGTCTCTTGGTGAATGCAACGGTGTAGTTTGCGACGATGTTTCTCTTACCATTCTTGGAGTTAACGATCCTTCGCTTGCCATTCTTGGAGTTAGCGGTTCTTCCCTTGGAGATGGCAATGGTGAGTGCATTTTTTCTGGTGACAACTCTGGAGCATGCTTTCCTAATGTTCCATTTGGATCTGTTGCATCCAGCATTTGGCCTAAAAGTAAATGTACATTATCAAGCTCGGATCCTTGTTGTTGCAATTGTTGTTTTATCGCCGCATTGTTTTTCATTAATGTTGCTGCGCCACGACCCAATCTATCCCTATGCCCTACAACTTTACTTAACTCAACTTTTAAAGCAGTATTTTCACCGCTTAATCGTTTTACATCATTTGAGAGCCCATCCTCAAGCTCCACACTTCTTTTGCATTGTTCTTCATTTTTTTTATTTTGCTGAATTGCTTCATCTAGTTTTTGCAAACTATATTTTCGTTTAAAATTTTTCATCTCATTGTTAGCTACAGCTAAATCTTCTGAAAGCGTATGCCACTGCTCATCGCGAGCCTCATCTTCTTCTTGCTCTCGCTTCGCCTGTAACATTGCCTGTCGTTTCATAAATGCAACATTAATGCTTTGTGCAAACAATCTACGACTAAATTTTTCAAACCAGCTTTTTTGTTGTTGATGCATATCACTTAATTGTTGCCGTTGAGCTACTAATTGCGGTTCAATCTCTCTCCGTACTTCCGTTATTTTACTCCCCAGACCTTCAATTTCAGTCATGCTTGTTTTGTGATACTGCTCACCTGTATTTCGCAGTTCTTGTAACGCTACACCTGACTGTTTCATACCCTCTTCAAGAGCAAGACGTGAATCGCCAACAGCAGATCCAAGCTCTTCTACTTTCACTATCAGGGCATTTTTTGTTTCTGAAATCTGCCTTTCTATGCTCGTTGTAGCTTGTACCGCCCTTTGATCCATGTCAGCTTTTAATTTTTTTTCAAAATCTTTGCCATGTGATTTAGTAATCCATCCATATTTACGCCAGAATCTAACCAAAAAACTTACAACTTCATCATCTTCTTGCTGATCTAAACCCCGATCTAAAGCACACTCACCATCTAAAACTTCTTCAACTCTATTTCCACCTACACCTCTTATTGTATTAGCAGCTCTTTGCGCCCTATCCCCAACACGCCTTGCAACTTTTCCAGCTTCATCTACAACACAATCTGCAATAGCTTCTACTTCATCCCCAACACCTTCTACAACATCAAATAATCTTTGCTCCAAGCTATCCAAACCCAACCTACGTTGTTCAAAAGTAGCTGCATGCATTTGCATACATACAAAACTACATAACATAACAGATAGCATTAATTGTTGTTTTTTATTTCCCATACACACATTCCCCTTATTGATCGCATTTCATATCGAAACAATTGTACATAAAAATTGTTAGGAAAACAATCTAAGAACAAAAAAAAGCTTATATTTTCGCTCTTTTTATCTTTTTACAAAACGAATGCTACTAATCACCTTTTAAGCGATTAGTAGCATTCATATTTTTTTCTCAAACAATTGCTATGCGAATATACTAATTTTTCACCTATTGTTGAATTGAAAACCCACCACAAACGAAAGTCTAAATAAATTTCTCTCTATACATAGACAAATTAGTCCAAAAGACTGTAAAAAATTTCGACTAATTGGTCATTCAATTTTTCTGTATCATATTCTTCTTGTACATGGTCATGCGCTGCAAGCCCCATAGCCTTCGCTTCATCTCTATTATTTATTAAATATTCAATTCTGTTAGCAATCTCTGAAACAGATTTACACCGAACCAGAAAGCCTGTTTCACCACTTTTTACCAACTCACCAATCCCTGCATGATACGTACTCACCACAGGAATACCAACCGACATGGCCTCTTTAAGACAATTAGGAATCCCTTCTTCGTTACCAGAATCATCTGTTACTGATGGCAATACAAAAATATCTGCTTTATGTAATAATTTTAATACAGCATCATGATTCCCCCATCCGAGCAACTTAATGTTGTCGGTTGCTCTATACTTACGAATTACATTCATTAAACGATCGTGTAAAGGACCACCACCCATAACATAATATTGAATTTGTGGATATTTTTTTAATAATGAAATAACAGCGAGAATAGAATAAATTGTTCCCTTTTTAGGAACAAGACGATTTACCGACACTATTGTTATTTTTCTATCTGTTATTTTTCTATCTGTTATGTTTTTGCCTTCTTTCCATTTATTTATACTATCTCTGTCAAAATTTACGTTTGCGATATCTATTTCAAGCGGCCTATCTTCTCTTAAAGCAAATCGTTGTAAATCAATAGCTGAATGATGCACATGAATTTTATGCTCTGGACAACCAAGTTTAATTAAAATATTTTTAAAATAGTTACATACCGGTAAAAAATAATCTCCCTCTTCAAATAGAGAATCATAGGTATGCTTTCCTTTTGCTTTTATTTCTCGTGAAATATCATATCCTCTAAAACAAGTAATAATTTTTGCCTTTAAGCCTAAATCTTTTCTAATTCTTACAAATTTTTTCCCTATCGTTCCAAATTGGCATATAATAATATCATAATCTTGTATGTCAGGCGGAAGATTTTTGTAATAAGTACGATCAAGTAAGTTATATTCTGTAACAGCTGGATGGACAACTTTCTGTCCTGGATAATTTGCATAAATACTTACCTGATGTCCTCTATCAATAAGCCCTATTAACTGATTTACTACATATATTTCTGGCAAAAGAGGAAAAGACCCAAGCACACATAAAATCTTAAGAGGGTATCTTGATTCTACAATATTTTTTTCTATACCATTTTTAAAATCTGACTTTACAACGACTTCTCTACTTATTAAAATCAATAACATTAGAAATAAAGCTTTTTTACTTATCATTTCCATGGTTCCACCTAATTTTTAATAAACAACCATTTTCACTTATCCTATCTCACTCACTCACTCAAACAAACAAACAAACAAATTAATCAAGAAGGCTGTAAAAAATTTCTATTAATTGGTCATTCAATTTTTCTGTATCATATTCTAATTGTACATGATCATGCGCTGCAATACCCATAGCTCTCGCCTCTTGCCTATTTTTTATTAAATATTCAATTTTTTTAGCAAGCCCTAAAACAAATTTGCTCCGCACCAAAAAGCCTGTCTTACCATCTTCTACTAATTCATTAATTCCCGCATGATCCGTACTTACTACAGGAATACCAACCGACATAGCCTCTTTAAGGCAATTTGGAATTCCTTCTTCATTGCCTTCCTTATCAGTCATCGACGCTAATACAAAAATATCTGCCTGATTTAATAATCGCAACACATCATCATGATTCCCCCATCCTAACAATTTAATATTATCAGCTGCTCCATACCTATGAATTGCATTCATTAAATCATCATGTAAAGGACCATCGCCCATAATTAAATATTGAATTTGCGGATATTTTTTCAATAATGAAACAATAGCACGAATCGAATAAATTGTTCCTTTTTTAGGAACCAAACGATTTACGGACACTATTGTTATTTTTTCATTATCTCTATTTCCCTCTTTGCTCGTTTTATTTTTATCATTCAAAACAAATTTTTTAAAATCAACCGCTGAATGATGCACCCTAATTTTATGCTCAGGACAACCAAGTTCAATCAAAATATTTCTAAAATAGTTACATACCGGTAAAAAATAATCTCCTTTTTCAAAAAGAGAATCATATATATGTTTTCCCTTTTCTTTAATCTCTCGTGAGATATCATATCCTCTAAAACAAGTAATAATTTTTGCCTTTAAGCCCAAATTTTTTTTGATTTCTACAAATTTTTGCCCTAGCGTCCCAAACTGACATATGATAATATCATAATCATGTATATCTGGCGGAAGATTATAATAAGTACAATCTAATAAGTTATATTTTAAAATAACTGGATGAACCATGTTTTGTTTCGAACGCATGGCATAAATACTGAGATCATGCCCCCTATCAACGAAACCTGTCAACTGATTTATTATAAATACTTCTGATAAAACAGGAAAAGTCCTTAAAGCACACAAAATTTTAAGTGGACGTCTTGTTAATTTAATATCGAAACTTATCCCAACAATTTTATTTACCATAATCAACATAATAAAAAATAATACTTTTTTATTCATTATCTTTCCTTTATTTACCATCCCTACCTACTCCTTTTTTTATTTTAAATTTACATAATATTTAATTACTATATTATGCTAAAAATGGCAGTAAGTGACTATTCAGATCACTTACTGCCATACTAATTATCTTATCAAGAATGTTTTTCTAATAATTTATCCACAATATACACTACCTTGATACAAGAATTATAATTAGCAACAATCATTTGATTATATACGGCTCTTTTGTTTATAAAACGTTCTTTTAATACATTCATTTTAGCTTGCTCTATCGACTCATCAATTTTTGCATTAAGTAATTTTGGATCATATTTTTTTATAAGATGTTTCAACATATTCTTATAGGCAATTAGACTTTCTATTTCTTTAGGTAAAAATATAACATTTTCATCTTGCAACATTTCCAAAAAAGATTGATATACGCCTTCTGCTAAATTTACAGAAAATCCACATTCAAAATCTATAAGAAAAAAACGATCTATTTTTTCATCATAAAATAAGTTTCCTTCTGTTCTATCATAATTGGCCATAAATGTATCTAAAGCAACTATCTTTGGAAAATCTTTATGCAGCGTCATAAGACTAATAAGTTTTCTTGGAAATCCCCATATTTTTGTTTGCTCTGGCTTGCATGGATTTTCATTGGTAATCAACCGCAGACATACCGCATAACGATGTAAATGCTTAGGCAAGTTTGTCAGCTGAATTCCTGGAACAAATGTATGCAATGTTGCTGGCACATTTATTCTTTCTTTACCAATAAAAAAACAATCTTTCGGAATTATTCTAACCTGATTTGCACAAAGATTGACCGAACGAGCTATCTCAAATCCTAGTTTTTCTAATGCAAACGTTATGTGACTAAAAAAAATTTTTTGCTTAAGAATAAATTTATTACTATATCTATCGATTAAAGTTGCTATACGCGTATTCTGTGTACGATAAAAATCTAATAATCGTAAATCCTCGGAACAAATATTTGACAAAATATTATTATTTTTTTTATATATAAAACTATTACCATATATCTGATCACTAAAACCAAACAATAACAACAATAAACACCAATTATTTTGGTGAGTAAGCCATCCAATAAAGCTTAAAATATTCTTGCTGAGCCATACATGACATTCTCGTATTATACAGCTCCTGCTAAAAATTCGCTTGAACATAAATCTCCTTCCTTAATTTAACTTATAATTAAAAAACAGATTTTTACTATTTTCTTGCGCTTTTCATATAATCAATAGATATTTTTTTTAATAATTTGTCCAAAATATGCACTACTTTAATACATGAATTATAATTATCAACAATCACTCTTTTTTCTATATGACTTGTTCTTAATACAGCTATTTTAGCTTGCTTTATGAACTCATCGATTTTTGCATTAAGTAATTCTGGATCATATTTTTTTATAAGACATTTCAACATATTTCTATATACAATCAAGCTTTTTATTTCTTTAGCGGAAAACGTAACATTTTCATCTTGCAACATCTCTAAAAAAGATCTATATACATTTTCTGCTAAATTTACACGCAATGCGCATCCAAAATCTATGAGAAAAAAATGATCTATCCTTGCATCATAAAACAAATTTTCTCCTTGTCTATCATGGTTGGCCATAAATGTATCCAAAGCAACTATCTTTGGAAAATCTTCATGCAACGCCATAAAACTAATAAGCTTTCTTGAAAATCCCCATATTTTTTTCTGTCCCGGTTCGCATGGATTTTCATTAATAACCTGGCGCAAACATACTTTATACTTATATAAATGCTTAGGCAAACTTATGATTTGTACCCCTGGAACAAATGTATGCAATGTTGCCGGTAGACCCGTTTTCTTACCAATAAAAGAATAATTACTCGGTAGTATTCTAACCTGATTTACACAAATATTGACGGACTGGGCTACCTCAGATCCTAGTTTTTCTAATGCAAACGTTAATGAATTAAAAAAAAGTTTTTGCTTAATAATAAATTTATTATTATTATCATTAGCTAATACTGCTATACTTGTGTTTTCTTTACGGTAAAAATCTAATATGCGCAAATCCTTGGAACGAATATTTGACAAAATATTATTATTTGTTTTATATATAACGCTTTTGCCACATATCTGACCAATAAAACCAAACAATAATAAAAATAAACACCAATTATTTTGGTGAGTAAACCATCTGAGTTCCTTGCCAAGCTGTATATTGCCTTGTCCCACTATACAGTTCCTGCTAACAATTCGCTTGAACATAGATCTCCTTCAGTGATTTAGCTCGTCATGAAAAAACAAACTTTTGCTATTTTATTACGCTTGCATTCTTATCGCTTGTTCCCAAAATACTATTTAATAAATGTTTTTGTATTCACTTTTTGCCCATGCAGCTAAGTACTTTATTAAAGTAAACTTATTTTTGCCCGACCTTTTTCTAAACCACTATTTCTATCCATCATGTTTTTTTATTAATATATCCACAATATCTATCACTTTATTACATGAATTATAATTAGCCATCATAATTTGGCTATGTCGCTCTTTTCTTTTATATGCTTTTTTTTGAGTTATATCTATTTGAGCTTCGTCTATAAGCGCATTAAATTTTGCAATAAGTGTTATCTGGTCATACTTATTAATAAGCCTTTTTAACATATCTCTATATGCAATAAGACCTTTTATTTCTTCAGGTGAAAAAAATAACTTTTTATCTTTTGCCATAGAAACAAACGATTGATATACATCTTCTGCTAAATTTTTTTGAAAAGAACATCCAAAATCAATAACAGAAAAATGATCTGTTTTTTTGTTATAAAAAAAATTACCCTTATGTCTATCATAATTCGCTACAAACGTATCTAAAGCAATTATTTTTGCAAAATCTTCATGCAATGACATATAATTAACAAGTCTTCTTGTAAACCCCAAAATCTTTTCTATTCCTACCATTTGTTTCAAGCATACTGAATATTGATTAAAATGTTTAGATAAATACCTGGCTTGCATCCCAGAAACAAATGAATGCAAACTTGCGGGTAAATCAACTTCTTTCTTACCAACAAAGGGATGATTACTAGGAATTATTTCAACCTGATTTGCAGAAATATTAACTGAATTTGCTATATAAGATCCTAATTTTTCAATTACAGGCAAAAAAGAAAAATCGAGTTTTTGCTTAAGGATAAATCTATTTTTATTATCTCTTAATAGCGCTATACACGTATCTTTAGATTTAGAATTAGGCTTGCAATAAAAATCAATTAATTGTAAATCATCAGCGCGGATGTCTGACAAAAAATGATCATTTGCTTTACACATAAAACTTTTACTATATAAGTGACTACCAAAACCTAACAATAATAAAAATATACTCCAACTATTTTTCATTTAATTCTCCTCTGTTTTTAAATTAAAAAATAATAGCTATATTAATATATTTTACCGGAATGAGTATTTGCTCCGGAATGAGTATTTGCTCCGGAATGAGTATTTGCTAATGATGTTTTTTTATTAATACATCTAAAATATTCACTATTTTGATACATGAATTATAATTTGCTTCCATCATTTTATCATACTTAGCTTTTTTATTTTCATCTTTTGGTTTTGTTAAATCTATCCCAGCATTATCTATAAGCTCATTTATACAGAAACGGAGTAACTTAGGATTATATTTATCAATCAGTCTCTTTAACATATCCCTATATATAACAAAACCTTCTATTTCTTCTGCTGAAAAAATAAGATTTTTATCTTCGATCATTTCAATAAAAGATTGATAGACTTTCTCTGCTAAATTCTTACGAAATGCTACCTCAAAATCGATGGCAAAAAAACGGTCTGTTTCTTCATCATAAAAATAATTTCCCCTATGCCTATCATGATTAGCTACAAATGTATCTAAAGCAATTATCTTTGGCAGATCTTCATGCAATGACATACGAGAAACAAGTACCCTTGTAAATCCTCCGACCTTGTGAGAGACATTTCCTTCTTTTAAAACCTGTCGTAAAGATACTGCATACTCACGTAAATGTTTTGGCAAATATTTAACCGATACCCCGGGAAGAAAGGTATGAAGAGTTGCAGGCATATGCTTGTCCTTTTTTCCCACAAAAGGCGTTCCACAAGGAATTATTTTAACTAAATTTGTAGGAATATCGACTGAATAAGCGATATCTGTTACCAATTTTTCAAATACAGACGAAAATAAAGCTGAACGAGTTTTTTGTTTAAGAATAAATTTATTCTTATTATCGTCAATTAGTATTGCTATACAGGTACTATGCGGTTTACAATACAAACTCATTAATCGTAAATCTTCTGAGCGAATATCTGATAAATAATAATTATCTATTTTGCGTATAACCTTTTTACTATATATCTGATAACTAAAACTTAATAATAATAATAAAAGTATACTCCAATTATTTTTCACTAATTATCCCTTACTTTTAAATTAAAAAAACAATAACTATATCAGCATACTTTATCGCCATATTTCACCAAACAATCTAACAAAACTTTTCTATTAATATATCCAAAATACGCACTACTTTGATACATGAATTATAATTGGTCAAAATCATTCTATTATGCATCTTGTTTCTCCACTGGTCATGTTTTCCGGAAATATCTATCTGAAATGTATCTATAAGGTTACTAAATAATGCGCTGAGTATGCCTGGAGGATATTCATCTATAAGCCTTTTTAACATATCGCGATATATAGCAAGAGCTTTTATTTCTTCAGGCGAAAACGTAAGATCTTTATCTTTTATCATAACAGAAAGAGATCTATATACCTTCTCTGCCAAATTCCTGCGAAATGCTGCCTCAAAGTCGAAAACAAAGAAATGATCTGATTTTTCATCATAAAAATAATTACCTTTGTGCCTATCATGATTGGCTATAAAGGTATCTAAAGCGATTATCTTTGGCAGATCTTCATGCAATGACATGAGCTTAATAAGCTCTTCTGTTAATCCATACACCGTTTTATCTTTAGTTTTCTTCACTGCCTGTCGCAAAGATCCTAAAGTTCTACGAACAGGTTTAGGCAAACGATTAATCTGCACTCCAGGAACAAATGTATGAAGAGTCGCAGGCAAACTTTTTTTCTTCTTTCCAACAAAGTGCGAATGACACGGAATTGCTTTGATCTGATTTGCCGGAATATCAACTGCATAAGCTATATCAGCCGCTAACTTTTCCATCACTGACGACAAAGGATAATTAGTTTTTTGCTTAAGAATAAACTTAATATTAATATTTTTTTTATCACGTAACGCTACAACAAACGGACTATTAAATTTTCTTTGAAGACTCAATGGCCGCAAATCTTTAGAACGAACATCAGATAAAAAGTTATATTCTTTTTCATGTATACACTCATCACATAAAATTTGACTGCTAAAACCTAATAATAATAAAAACATGCTCCAACTGTTTTTCACGAATTGCCCCCTATTTTTTGACAAAAAAAATGACAACTATCAACATATTTCACAAAACAACTGCTCTACCCGCGACATTTTTCTATTAATGTCTCCAAAATATCTATTACTTTGTTGCATGAGTTATAATTAGCTAACATCATCTCTTTATACCACTCTTTTTTATCCCAATTTATTTCTTTTCGAATTGCATCTGATCGAGCCTTGTCCATCAATTCATCCATACGAGAATAAAGTATTTCAGGATTATATGTATCAACAAGTTTCTTTAACATATCTCTATATACAACAAGGCTCTTTACTTCTTCTGGTGAAAGTAAAAGCTTTTTGTCTTTTGCCATGGAAACAAAACACTTATAAACATTCTCTGCCAAATTTTTACGAAACGCAGCCTCAAAATCTATGGCAAAAAAATGATCCGTCTCTTCATCATAAAAAAAATTACCTGCATGCCGATCATGATTAGCTATAAATGTATCTAAAGCGATTATTTTTGGAAAATCTTCATGCAACGACATACGATAAACAAGCATTCTTCTAAATCCAGCGACCTTTGCAGATCCTCCTTTTAAAAGCTGTCGCAAGGACACTGAATACTTAGATAAATGTTCAGGCAAATCTTTAGCCGCTATTCCGGGAGCAAATGTATGCAAAGTTGCTGGTATATGCTTATTTTCTTTTCCAATAAAAGGAAAGTTATAAGAAATTATCCTAACCAAATTCGCAGGGATATCAACCTCATAAGCTATATCCGTTACCAATTTTTCAAACACAACCGCAAACAAAGAGTTCATTTTTTGCTTAAGAATAAATTTATTATCATCCCCATCAATTAATATTGCTATGTATGTTTTACCAACCTCACAATAAGAATCCACTAATCGTAAATCATCAGACTGAATGTTCGATAAAGAATAATCATTTATTTTACGTACAATACTATTGCCATATATTTGACTACTAAAAAAACACAAAAACAATAATAGCACGCTCAAATTATTTTTCATGCACTATTTCCCTCTGTTATACGATTACACAACAAAAACCCTTAAAGCTTAATTGCCATTATTTTTTATAGGATAAAATAAAAAAAACAGAAAATGCTATCTTTCAAAAAATCATCGCGAAAAATGCCCTATTCGCCATATAATTTTAATAAAAAAATTATACGATAGTGTCCAACAATAACGAAAGATCTTTATGTAACCGCGTTGCAGTATGAAACTGTAATGCATACATGCCATTCTGTTGCGCCGCATATATATTTTTATATTTATCATCAATAAAAACAACCGGTGATAGGTCTTGCTTATGATTATGGTTATACTTACGATAAAAACTATTATGAGGCTTTCTAACAATATGGGTAAATTTCTTATAATCATAGTGAAATACCTGTGATTTTTCTAATTCAAATATACCCGTATTAAAAAAACTATTCATATCAGGTTTACGCAATAGATCTTTAAAAATAATAGAGCCAATATTTGAAAAAATACGCTGCCTGTATCCTTTTTTATATAATTTTTTAATTAATAAAGCTACATCCGTATCAATATATTGCGAATTTGAAATCTCTATAATTAAATCTGCTAATAATTGATTATGATGCTCCTGCGCTATAACCACCAAAACTTCTGCTGAAAAACCTGAAAAAAACATATAATAGAATGCAAAAAGTATATCCTTAATCATTGCTAAAGAAAATGCTTTTATCATCTCTATTTTTTTATCATAAAACCAGATCAGATAAAAAATGCCCGGTATATCTTTTTGCAATATAACATGGTGCAGGTCCCAAAGAATAATAGGTTTATGCTCAGCATTAAAATACGCGTGTTTATATATATGTAATGGATATAGAATACGATGTATATAAGAATACGTAATTAACCCAACAAGCAGCACAATAAAAATTATTTTTTTATACATATACTTCTCTTTTTTTTATACTTTTTATAACAAAATACCGACACTTTTTTATGCAACCTGCAACTGTGCTCGTAGAGCATTCTGTGTTTCTTTCATTATAATAATTGAACCTGGCAAAGGTCTTTGGTCAACAACTAGACAATTGATACAATCGTGATCAGATCTGCACGTATATGTATGTATAATTTCTACACTAATATCATGAATTTTTAAAAAATCTCTAACATCTTCTACTCGTTTATTAATAAATGAAGGCCAGATAATTTTTTGATTAGCTATAAGCGAATTAGTTGCTGATGATGTATAAAAAATAATATTTTTCTTATGCAACGGTTCTCCTGGAGCAGGAATTTGGGCAATACAGCGAGACTGAAGATAATTACTCGGCAACTGATAATGAGTATACGTAATGCCCGCCGAAGATAATTGGGAACATATCATTTGCTCAGTTTGCCCATATAAATTCGGTGTAGGTTCCATCGGTGGATTTTTTGAAATAACGAAAAAGACAGATTGATGTGGTTTCACTTTTTGACCGGCCTCTGGTATCTGACTTACAATCACCCCTACCGGAATATCTGCATCTTCTTTGTATTGCAAAAGGCGCATATTAAGATGCGAGGCTGTTGCTATAGGTATTGCTTGATCAATAGTTTTGCCCACAAAAAGCGGCATTTTTACGTAATCAATATGAAACATATTATAGACAATACCATACCCTAGAAAAAAACTGAAAAAGGGAATTGCCCAAAAATAAGACTGTATACTCATACTATTTTATTCGGTTTACCGTAAAGCCAAAAGGGGGAAATATCGTGTCTCTCTAGGTAAGTTTAAGCTATTCGTACGGGAAGTGCAAATATATTTCACCCCACTTTATTAAGCGGGGGCCCCGTGTTTTTTACCCCACTTGTTAAGTGGGGGCCCGTGTTTTTTACCCCACTTGTTAAGTGGGGGCCCCGTGTTTTTTACCCCACTTGTTAAGTGGGGGCCCCGTGTTTTGGCAATAAATGGGATTTTTTAATACGCTTTGCTATATAGCATTAAACTATCAGAGTAGCTCATAAGCCGGATTCTGTTAGCCAAACAATTTCTTACAAAATTGCTTAACTCGACAACCATTTATCTATGCGACATACCCGCGTATTATTGTAGAACGAACAACCAACCTACGCCTACTTTGTCTTGCTCCCGATAGGGTTTACCCACTTTATATATTGCTATATAAAATCGTGTGCTTTTACCACACGTTTTCACCCTTACTTTTATAACCCCACCTAAATTGATGGGGACTTCGAGTTTATATTATTATTTAGCAAAGCCAATATAATTAATCTATATAAAAAGCGGTTATTTTCTGTGGCACTTGCCATCACGCTTTAGCGTGTCCCCTGTTGAATAACTCTCCAGGGGTATCATATTCGTTAGGAGTCCGGACTTTCCTCCCTTTGGGTCACCCCAAACAGCGATTGTCTCGACCACTCTGATAGTGTAATTTCAAAGAAAAAAATATTATTAATATTATGTTAGCAATTATTTTAGCATATGTATAGCTATTAATATGAGAAAAATCATACTCTCTATTCTCTACCAGCAAAAAATGGGAAAATAGAACACCAATACTGACCGTAATAAAAAGCAACCGATTATTATAACAAAATGAATGAGCAAAAAAGGCAAAAGAAAAAATAGGAAGTAAATACCAAAAAGAATAGCTTAACTGACAGCCATTATACAAAAAAAGCTCAAGCAACAACATTAATCCTGCTACCAACATAAAAAAATAATAAATCCATGAATAATGCCATAAATGGGGCCATGAATAAAACCATGAGTTATGCCAGGAAAGTATCAAAAAAATAAGGGTATACGAGACGCTATATAGTATTGGTTGACTCCACAAAAGAAATAGACCAGTGTCTATAAAAAAAGCAACCATCACAAAAAAAAGACCTTGCAAAAACAGAAATATTGACTTCATATGATTATCTTAATTACATTTATTAACAGCATTATTTTATTATAATAGTATCTATATATAGATTAGGACCTTTATGAACATAAATCAAAAAATAGCGTCTTCAAGCTATCTATTAAGCATCCTCATTCTACTCATAACTAATTTAGTAAATGCACAAAATAGTGTTCACCATCAAGCTAAAAAAAATATTTTTCACGAATTATACCAATTATATATTCCAAAAAAAATTTCTGCTACTCAAATTGGTATATTTTGCTATACTATTTTTAAGACAATATGCCTTGGTACATCCATAAATAAAATAAAAAATATTGTTCTCGATAGACCTCTTGGTCACTATGATCGCAACTGGTGTTTTGTTTTGACAGTGATAACCTGTTTACTCAGTGAAAGTATCTATAAAGATTACAAAAACCTATATGCTCAAAAAAATAACCTAACAGAAAAACCAACAGAAAAACCAACAGAAAAACCAACAGATCCCCAACAAAATAGTGATAACGAACCTACTTTAGATACTGATATTAATACTGATAGTGATAGCATTATAAATGTTTTGGAATTTTCTTCATAATCTTTTTCATAAATCTATTATCATAAGCATTATTATTATATCTTTTGGTTCAGGAATAGTTGTTTACATTTTTAATAATCAGTATATTGACTTATCTTCACTTGAATACTACAATCCCGGAAAAGCAACTATACTTCTTGACGATCAAGGAGTTGAATGGGCCCGCTTTCAACTTGATAAACGAGAACCAATCTCTTTTAATCAAATGCCACCACATCTCATTAATGCTTTTATTGCTGCTGAAGACTGGAGCTTTTTTTCTCACCAAGGTATTTCATATAAGGGCATAATCAGATCAATTTTTGTTAACCTATATCATGGCAGAAAAGCTCAAGGGGCAAGCACTATTACACAACAATTGGCCAAGCTTTTATTCCTTTATCAAAAAAAAACATTTACACGAAAAATTAAAGAACAGATTTTTGCCCTCATTATAGAACGAAAATTTACCAAAGAATACATACTAGAAACCTACTTAAATCATGTCTATTTCGGTTGTGGTATCTATGGAGTACAAGCAGCGAGCAAACGGTTTTGGGGGATCAATGCCTGCGAAATTTCTATTGACCAAGCGGCTACTCTGGCTGCAGTAGTTCGCCATCCAGCCACCTATTGCCCTCTTTTACAACCAGTTTCCTGTAAAAAAAGAAGAAATGTCATTCTGCAACTCATGCATCAATGTAATTTTATTTCTAAAAAAAAGGCTCTTTTATTATCAACACTACCCATTTCCATTATAGAATCAGACAGCAAATCGAATAAAATTGGTACTCATCTGCGTGAAACAATTCGTATTTTTGTAGAAAATATCGTCGGTAAAAAAAAACTCTATACCGATGGATTTGTCATTCAGACAACACTCAACTCAACTCATCAACGCAATGCCGAAAAAGCATTTCATAACCATTGTAATCAATTAAAAAAAGAACTTAACCCGGCAATTGATGGTGCATTAATAAGTATAAAAACTAAAACAGGAGAAATAAAAGCATTAGTCGGTGGTTATAATTTTCACCATTCGCAATGGAATCGCGCACTAAACGCTCGTAGACAAATTGGATCAACAATCAAACCATTAATCTATGCAACAGCATTAGATCAAGGATTTTCTATGGCTGATACCGATTATGATGAACCATTTTCTCTCCAGCAAGGGACGAGTATCTGGCAACCTAAAAATTATGATAAAAAGTTTAATGGTCAAATAACTCGTGCCTATGCCCTTTCACGCTCTAACAATATTGTTGCCATTAAAACTCTACTGGCTACCGGCGCAGACTTGATAGTCAATACCATAAAAAGATGCCATATAGAACGCTCTCTCCATACATATCCATCTCTTGCTCTCGGATGCATTGACGCTACGCTTATAGAAGTTGCCGGCATGTTTAATGTTTTTGCTCACCATGGTATGTACGTAGAACCTCATTTCATTAAATGGATTAAAAATAGTAACGGTTCTAAAATTTTTATTAAAAAAACAATCAAAAACCAAGCGATAGCGCCGGCGACAAATGATCAAGTTGCTTACGTATTAAAACATGGCATTGAACGATTAAAGCGATACTCTAAGCCTTCAGATTGGATCAATTCAGAAGCAATCGGTAAAACCGGAACAACCAATGATTCACGCGTCTGCTGGTTTGTTGGATCAACGCCATCATTAACCACCGCAATCTATATTGGTTATGATGATAATAGTCCCATGGGGCAGGGTATTTTTCCTATTAAAACAGCATTTCCTATATGGCTCTCTTACCATAAAACCATTATTGATCCGATAACCCATTTCACTTTTGATCCAACGCTTACACAAAGATATATAAATCAATATACCGGCAAAACTGCTGGAAAATATGATCCTAACACGATCAGCATTTTAGAAAACATTTAATTGCATTAATCAAAACCTGTATATCTTTATCGATCTCTTGTTGTCTTACCATTTTAAATAACCGTTGATGCGCAATTACCATTTCACGAGCATTATCATACTGATGACTATTAGATGCTGTTTCTAAGGGAACCAGCAAAGCTTGCTTATTAAAATAAAGCATTTCAAATAAAGCGCCAGCACCAGCACGAGACACAACAAGATCTGCTGCCTGATAATAAACAGATAAAATAGCAGAATAAGAAAAAATTAAAGCAGGTATAGCGCGATCTTGGTAAAACTGACGCCAATAATGCTGATCAGCTTGCCCTGTCTGATGAATAACATTCACTTGTGTAGCAAGTAAAAAATCTTTCATAAAAGCTTGTTCCATAACTTTATTTAAAAATTGAGATCCTTGAGAACCTCCGAGAATAAATATTGTTTTTTTTGCCGGATCTAATCCGAGGGTAGCAAGATCTTTATGTGTATGCTTATCAAGATCAGTAAACCGTATCGGATAATCGGCAAGCCTACAGACAGCTTTAGGCAATAATAAAGCTGTTTTGTTAAAACAGACAGAAATTTGCGAAGCATAAGAAGAAAGCAATGAAATGGCTTTTCCTGGTTGTACGTTTAATTCATACAATTCAATAGGAATACGAAAAAAATAAGCTGCAAAACAGACAGGAATAGCTATATGCCCTCCCGTGCTTACCACCTTATAAGGCTTATGTTTATATAATTCTCGCATGCTTTTAAAAAAAGAGATCAAAAAAAGCCATGCCGTTTTTATTTTTCCGTACATAGTAGCAAAAAATAATGTCTCAAGCGGTAATGGTACATGCGTATTAACGATTGTATTGTTTTCTAAAATATGCATGTCCAGCGACGAACTTGTTGAAAAAAAAAGAATCTGCAAGCTCTCATTTTTTTCTTTCGCTTGTCGAGCAAGGGTTATACACGGAACAATATGCCCACCAGATTTGCCTGCCACAAAACAAAGTGTTCTATTTTTTTTACTATTTATAACCATTTATTCTTTTACCATCTTAAAAATTGTGTCATTATCTTAAAAACTATATCAATTTCAGGTGATAGCATATATTTTTAAAGATACTATTGTTCCTGATGACAGCGTATACGATATGAGGTTAATACTTTTTGAAGTCCAGGATCTGAGATTAATAGCAACGCCTCTTTCTCTTTTGCATTCAACTCAATATTTTTGAATAAAGGACGCTCTTTTTTTTCAGTTGCTCTATTATTCATTATTCCACTACCTATCAACTTAAACCGTATCTGCTTAATGCGAGGAGAATCTAGGGTTGCATTAATCTGTTTAATTAATATTGAAGAAAGCATGTATAATTCTTGAAGCCAACAGGAATCATAAACACCTAACACTAATGAGTCTTCATATATCTGCTCTATGGTAACTTTTGAATAAAGATTTCCAATAGTTTTAGACCAATTTGCTAGAAGATTCCGCTTCCAGTCACTCTCTATAGGCAGCACATTATCCAACAACTGTTTAATATGATACGCCATAATAATTTCTCTAATAATATAAAAACAAAACCGATAACTTATGACACTAAAACAAGTATATCTTTTTATACAAAATAAAACAGATATGCTTTGCAACTATCTAGTTTAATCTCAATCAAACCAATCAAAATAAATACTTTTCACCCAATTTGTTGAATTTCAAACTGCAATCATGGTATTAATATTGCAAGCACATTAATTCTGCTTAAGTATAAAATACAATAATCACGTACTATAAACATCTATAAATATTTATAAATATCTATAAAAGTAAGGTGAAAGTATGATGCAAAACAAAAAAAAGTCTTTGTATGTAAGATTCTTTACTATGCATCTGCTATATTTATTCAATACACATGCCATGAATTTTATTGAAAAACAAAAAATAGATGAACAAAAATCTCCAGAGACACCAGTTCTAACGCCAAATTTTTTAACGACAGAACTTAATCACATTCCACCCACTAGAAAAAAACGAAAACAATTAGAACAAGCTTTTGGAAAAGCAATTCTCAAACAAGACACCCAAGCAATAAGTGATTTGGTAAAAGATGGAATAAATATAAACAAACACTTTAGATACTCGATTAAGTTTAAAAAAGGCGAAAAACAACTGTTACATACACCACTTGTATTTGCACTCATCTTTGCCGATAAAAATAATTATAATACTTTAAAAACATTAATTACGCTTGGCGCAAATATAGAATGTATAAGAAAACCGTCCTTTCACACCAGAGATAAAAAAATAAAAGAAAATATAGAAATGGTAGAAAAACTATATTTTGAATTAAAACAATCATAAATTACGAATTTAAGTCAAACATTTTTTTTCTTAAACGCCTAACATATTTACCAATTGCCGTGTCTTTTTCTTTATTTAAAAGATCAAGACTTTTCAAAAATGATTCAGATTCTTGTTTTTGCATCCACTTATCTGTATTTCTACCAACCATACGTGGTAATTTTACTTCATATAAAAATTTTTCATCCCGCACCCAATAATGATTAATGCGTATTTTATCTATTTCACAAAGCGGAGTTTTTTTACCAATAAAGCGTTCCTTATTCGCCGTTACTTCAAAACAACCTGGAACCATACGATTAGCTCGATGTACACCCATTTGATCTACTCTTTCTGGCCGAACTATAGTCTTTACTGTCTTATTTCTTGAATATCCCAAAGAAGAACGACTAGTCAAACATTCGATAAGAAGTTTATTTTCGGGAATTTTTTTTACACCCGATGTTCCAAACATAACCCAATTAACACATACTGCACCAAATTCTTCATACTCTTTTAGAAATTCACGTAAATCATTACATTGAACAGGAAATACAAACTCATCTATATCGATAAACATAAGCCATTTCACCATACCCCGCACTTCATTTAAACAGTGATTAGATGGCCTTGATTGAAATTGAAACCTTATTTGCTCTTTAGACTTATCCCAGCGTATATAATCTACTAATCCTCTTTCTATATATGGCCTTAAAACTTCCTCACAATTATCTATGCTACTATCATCATACAAATAAAAATGCTCAACTCCTACCAACATATGGAATTCAATCCATTCTTTTAAAAAGCGGGCTTCATTTTGAAAAACAGCACAAACAGCAAGTTCATATCGATATGCATTCAACGTAATAATAGAACATAACATTGATAAAACTAAAAACCTTATTACATTTTTCATGTACAACATCCTTTTTTTAAATAAATCAAGCGTTACAGAACATAACTAAAATTATCCTATCTCATTACCACCATCTAAGTCAAAAAAAAATTTTTGAATTTTAAATCGCTATAAGCAAAGCAATTAATTGCTATTATTGAAAATTTATTGAAATTCTTAAAAAAAATATTTTATTATTTTGTTAAGAATTTCTTATTTAATTAATAAAATTGGAAATCAGAGAAGTTTAATATATTCAAAAAAGGAGATTGCGTGTGAAAAATCTAATAAGATTTTTAACTTTATCAATGCTATATTCCATTATTACATTGAATGCATATCAACATGAACTTGCTGTTTGCGCTATTTTTCAAAACGAGGGCCGATTCTTAAAAGAATGGATCGAATTTAATATATTAACAGGAGTAGAGCACTTCTATTTATACAATAATTATAGTACTGATAACTACGCTGAAGTTCTTAAACCATACATAAATGCTGGTATAGTAGATTGCATCGATTGGCCTTATTTGTATGAACATGAGGCGCGCAATCAAATTTTAGCTGAAGAACATTGTGGCAACAGCATACAGGGTAGAGTTCAAGGTAGAGCGCAAATTTTGGCTTATAACCATTGCTTAGACAATGTACGAGGTAAAGTAAAATGGCTTATGTGTATTGATGTAGATGAGTTTTTATTTCCGGTGCAATGTGATGACTTACGTGAATTTTTAAAAGATTACGAAGAATTCGGAGCAGTGTGTGCTAATTGGGTTATGTTTGGAACATCTTATGTAAAAAAAATTCCTACAAATAAACTTCTTATTGAGACACTTATCATGAGTTCCTCTCTAGATCATTACAGAAACAGAACGATAAAAAGTATAATACAACCAGAAAAAGTGCTACAAATGAGTGCGCATCGCGCAACTAGATTTTTTTCCGGATATTTTCAAGTAACAGCAAATAAAGAGTGTTTTAAAGGAAATAAGACTCTCGTTTGCGCCATAGATAAAATACGAATTAATCATTATTGGGTAGGCGATGAACAATATCTTTATGAAGTAAAATTGCCACGTTTGCTTGCTAGAAATACAGACAAGTGGACGCAAAAACAAGAATCAAAATCGTTTTTAAAACGTCTTGATCTTTTAAATAAAGAAAAAGACACAGTAATTAGTAAGTATGTTAAGCAATTGAGAAATAAAATGTTTAACCCAAATTTCAAAAGTATTTAATATATTAAAAAAGTTTCTTCTCCAAATATCATTAATTTAACGTATTAAACATTCATATTCGTGGCCCCTTCGGGGGCCATAATTAAATAATCTAAACCATCAATTTACCAAAAAACTATAGAATACTGATCGCTTAGATCACGTTAATAAACTAATTAAAACCTGTTTCGTTAAAAAAATAGTCTTATCGATAATTTTTCAATAAAATATCAAGAACAGCAACTAATTGGCTACAAGAATTATAATTATCCTGAATCCTCCCTTGCTTTTTTTCTTCATAATAACAACTCTCCCTATCCGATGCTATGCCAGCTTGCCTTCTTGCTTCAGCTATTTTTAAATATATAATTTTTGGTGGATACATTTTTATCAATTTTTTTAACGTAGCCTGATATATAATAAGACCATTAATCTCATCCAAAGATAAATCTCGATCGTCATTTTCTACCATCTGCTTAAAAAATCTATACGCATACTGCGCAATATTTGTACAGAATGAAGTTTCAAGATCGATAGCAAAAAAACGATTTTTATCTTCATCATAAAAATAATTTTTCTGATGCCTATCATGATTAGCAGTAAAAGTATCAAATGCCACAAGGGCTGCCAAATCTGAATTCAATGCCATATCTTTAATTATTACTCTTCGAAATCCAGCTTGCTTTTCACCCTTTCTAGAGCGATGCTGCCTAATATCTGGCCCATAACCTTTTTTAAAAATAGATCTTACGACAACACCAGGAACAAATGAATGCAACGTAGCAGGTTTATCTACAATTTCTTTTCCCGCAAAAGAATAACCTACTGGGACGATAGCAACATTATTGACACCAATACCAACGGACAAAGCAATGTCTGCCGCCACTTTTTCCCGCACAACAACACCAAATACATTATCATCAACCGGCTGTTTTAAAATAAATTTATTATTATAACAATCTTTTAATTCAGCTATATTTGTATTAGAGTTTTTTTTAAAATAAAAATGCTCCAAAAAAAAATCTGATTTGGGCAAATCAAAAAAATCAGCTTTAAGTTCAAAAGTAGAGCGAATGATAAAAAACTGAGTGATAGCCAATAAAAACACTAATAGTGTTAGATGATTCATATACCTACCCCTCTTAATACCAACATTTAAAAATCAGCCAATTATAATTTTTTAGCAAAAACAATTGATTTTCTTATCAAATAGGTTAAAATTAATTAAGTTCTAATCGGAGAGGTGGCAGAGCGGTCGAATGCGGCGGTCTTGAAAACCGTTGTTCCGCGAGAGCGGAACCGTGGGTTCGAATCCCACCCTCTCCTCCAAATATCTAGGGGGTTTTTTGATATACCCGCTATAATTAATTAAATATCTTTTTTCTTAGTCTCTCAACATATTTTTGAATAACCAAATCTTTTTCTTTATTCAGTTTATTTGCTTCTGTTAACACCCAATCTTGGCCATGAGTTGTATTGAAAAAATATTTACGATCAATTTTAGTTCGATAAAGATATTCCTCATCTCGAGTCCAGTAATGGTTAATACGCACTTCTCGATTTTCAAAACTATTTTTATCTTGAGCTATTTGATCACAACCAGGAAAAAATTTAACGGGTCGATGAATGGCCATCCATTCTATTTTTTCTGGTCTCACTATACTTTTTACCTTTTTATGCCTTGGATGTTCTGCTGAAGCACGTCTAGTCAATGATTCAATAAGAAGTTTATTTTTAGAAAGCTTTTTTATATTAGATGTCCCAAATAACGCCCAATTAACGTATACTACACTAAATTCTTCATATTTTTGTAAAAATTTACGTAAATCGTCACATTTAGTAGGAAATAAAAATTCATCAGTATCAATACACATAAGCCATTTTACTTTACCTCGTACATTGTCTAAGCAATGATTATAAGCTAAAACTTGCGCTCTGCCATTAACTCTGCCCTGTATGCTATTGCCACAATGTTCTTCAGCTAAAATCTGATGGTGAGCACCTCCTGCATGTGAATAAGGCCAATCAATACAATCTATTATACCAGCATCTATATACGGCTTTAAAACCTCTGCATAGTTATCAGTACTTTTATTGTTATATAAATAAAAATGCTCTACTCCTGTTAATATATTAAATTCAATCCATTCTTTTAAATAAGGACCTTCGTTTTGAAACATAGTACATACTGCAAGTTCATATTGATACGCATTCAATGTAACAATAGAATATAGCATTGATAATACCAAAAACCTTATCAAACTCTTCACGGATAGTCTCCTATTTTTGGATACATTAAATTGCTTTAATTCCTAAATACTCTTTTAAAATAAGCAGCAAAAATCTCTTGCCAATAAAAGCACATATAAAACAAATTCGAGCTAGCTTATCTAATTAATATCTGTTTTATTTAATACACTCACCAACAAATACCTTGATTTTATTGTTGTTTTGCAGCCTCTTTCAGACTTACAATATTATCAATCATAAATGCGACATGATTTAATGCGACACTAATATGTCTTGAATTTTTATCTGGATCGGTTGCAAGTAATGCAATATTAAAAACGCCACCTACTATATTGGCTAAACCTTTAAGCACCTCTTGAGAATATCGATCTTGCTCTCCTGAAATTGGTGTGGGAGAAGATGCTCTTGTTACCTTTTTACTGCCATCGATAAGTTCAGTTACCTTTTGTGTAATAAGAATATGCAACTCATCTCTATTCGCTTCACTCTCTTTTCCTATAATATTTTGTAAAAATTCAAAAATACTCACAATAAATTCTTTTAAATCTACTGCTGGAATCTCTAAAGAATCAATATTTTCTTCATATCCTTCACTAATATCTACTTGGCCACTTACATCAAAACCTACTTCGTCAAATAACTCTTTTTTTACAAGAGATAAAGATTCTGCCGTGCATAGCACAGAAGACGTAACTAAGAAAAAAATAGTTAAAAAAAATATTCGCGTATTATGTATCATTATGCTTCCTGACTTTAAATCATTATTCTTATACCCAATTCTTATACCCATAGTATTGGTTGTATAGTTTTTAATGTTTTAAAGTCAAGAGCTTATTATTTATTCGTCGTCTATTCGTCGTCATCAGGCAAAAGTTCGTCATCCTCAATAAGAATATTTTCTAATTCTTTATTGAAAAAGCTGAGTAATTTTTTACTCCGTGACGGATGTCTTAACTTACGAAGAGCCTTTACTTCAATCTGCCTTATTCGTTCTCGAGTCACTGAAAAATCTTTGCCTACTTCTTCTAGCGTATGCTCTGAGGCAACGTCGATACCGAAACGCATTTTAAGCACTTTCTCTTCTCGTGGAGTCAATGTTTTAAGTACTTCTCGTATGCGATCTTTTAAATCATTACCGGCAACCATATCTGATGGAGAATCCTCATTCTCATTTTCGATAAAATCTTTAATAGATGCATCTTCGCTATCTCCAACAGGCGTCTCTAGAGATATGGGTTCTTTGGAAATCTTGATAATATTTTTTATTTTTTTCTCATCAATATTAAGCTCTTTTGCAAGCTCTTCATATGATGGTTCTCGGCCATTTTCTTGAATAAATATTCGTTTTATTTTGTTAATTTTATTAAGAGTCTCAACCATATGCACGGGAACTCGAATAGTACGCGATTGATCAGCAATAGCCCGTGTAATCGCTTGCCTAATCCACCAAGTAGCATACGTTGAAAACTTAAATCCACGTTCAAATTCAAATTTTTCTACTGCTTTCATAAGACCAATGTTACCTTCTTGAATTAAATCAAGAAAATGAAGGCCCCGGTTCACATATTTTTTTGCCTGATTTACTACTAATCTTAAATTTGCTTTTGCTAAATTATCTTTTGCCTGCTTATCTTTGATCTGACTTTGAACTATTTTTGTATGATAAGAAAAAATAAGCTCTTTTGGCAGGCCCACTTCAATTTCTATTTTTTTTATCGATTTCTGAGCAATACGATTATTTCTTTTCAATTCTTCAATGGTATTAATTGCTTGTTCAGTTAATGGTAGTTCATTTTCATATCCTGATAACAATCTATTATTCATCTCAAACAAAGATTCTTTTTCGTTAATTTTTTTTACATATTTAGTAATTTTTTGGGCAAATTTACGAATGATTTTATTGGAAAATTTAATACCAATCATGGTCTCAGAGATAGCCTTTTTATTATCTTTTACCTTCTGAAGCATCTCATTTTTTTTACTTTCAGAATCCAATTTTCCTCGATAACTAAGATATATTTTTTCTTCATTATCAATTAAATTTTTAATAGCATCTAGGGTAACAAACAAAGCATTTTTTTCTGGTCCAATAAGCGGTAAATTTCCTTCATCAAATTTTGAAAATTGAATAACATCTTTTACATGAATAATATCTTTTTTAATTTTTTCACTAATAAGTAAAAGTTCTTTATGTAAAAAAGGAAAATGAGCAATAGCTGCAATAGATTCATTTTTACTCCGTGCAATCTGATCAGCAATTATATTTTCTGTCTTTTTATTCAAAAGAGGAATTTTACCAATATCACGTAAATATGATTTTACACTATCGGTTAACTGTGTAGATGACGATTCTTCAGGATCATCATCACTCTCTTGATCATCATCATCATCAAGATCTAAAGAGCCTTTATCTTCATCGATAGCCATACCCCTTTTCTTAGGGCTTTTTATGTCTATTTCTTCTTTATCAACATCATTAATCTCTATCTGCTCTATCTCTTCAGGAGAAACCAATTCAATATTTTCCTTATCGAGCATACGAAGTAATTTATCCGCCTCTTTCTCGGTGAAATTATTTTTATCGCTAAATTCAATCACATCTTCATGGGTGATAACCATATTTTTTTTAGCTTTTTCAATAAATTCTTCGAAAAGCTCTTTCTTTAAATCAAGATCTAACGGCACATGCTTTTTAGTATTTATTTTTTTAATACTATTTTTTGTTGCTAAAGACGTATTTTTTTTTGCTGGTATATCTTTTTTTGTTTTCATAATTCTCTATTGTTTTTTATATAGTTTTTTATTGTTACGAGTTCATTAATTTAATAACCAACATGTTCTTTTTTAAAAATATAAATTCCTGTATCAATTTTTCGACCTCATGTCTGTTCTGATTGCTATCTGCATCTGCTATCTGCATCTTAATATCATGAACAATTTTTTTCCAATGCATTTTTTGCAATTGATTCAACAATATTTCTAAATCATTTTTAGCAATACTATCTGGCTGCTCAAAAATTAATTTATGTACTAATTTTTTATCTGCACAATCAAGAAGATATAACAAATCATGCAGACTGTGCGGTTGTTGTTTTACATATAAATCATTAAAGAGAGAGAGAATAACAGACAGTTTTTGCGGTAAACAATCAATTATATATTTTACATTAACATTATTTAATAAAGAAGCATTCTGAATTATAGCACAAAAAAATTGCTTTTCTAATGCTAAAAACGAAGGCTCAACTGATTCATGATTTACTTCACCTAACACATCGCTTTTATGTATGTCACTTTTATGCTCTTGTTTTTGTTCATGATCACTAATAAATTGAGGTTTTTGAGGCTGCAACAGCTCTTTTTGTAACGATACAAATGGTATATCAAATACTTTTGCTGCTTTTTGAAGTAAAAAATTTTGCCTTAATGGATCAGTAACTGTTTTAATAATTTCTATACACTGACGGACAAGTCTCATTTTTTCAGATATAAGCTTGGTTGTAACATTATTGCCGAGCATATCAATAAAAAAAAGAAAAATATCTTTTGCATTATGTATCAATGATTGCATCTCTGAATTATTCTGCAACCAAGACGCGGGGTCTTGTCCCTTAGGAAGACTAATTACTTTTAATTCTAAATCAACCTGCCAACATAATTGTGTCAATCGCATAATAGCTTGTTGGCCAGCGCTATCACTATCGTAAAGAACATATACCTGTTGCACAAAACGAGATACTATTTTTAAGTGTTGCTGAGTACATGCAGTACCCAAGGTAGCGACCGTATTAGAAAAACCATGTTGCACCATTGCCATACAATCAGTATATCCTTCCACCAGAAAAACTATTCCTGTTTCTTGCATCGATTTTTTTGCACTATCAAGGCCAAATAGAAGAGCTCCCTTTAAAAAAAAATCATTTTCCTTCGAATTATAATATTTAGGACGTTCATCTTGCGGTTTAAAAACTCTGCCACCAAATCCACACACAGTACCCTGATAATCCCTTATAGGAAATATAAGCCGATCCTCAAAGGGACAGTATAAACCCTGTTTGCTTGGTATAAGAATATGAGCATCTAAAAGATCTTGTGTGAGAATGGCATGAGATTGCATATACGCAATAAAAGAAGTTACTCCTGGTTGCCCGCCGGGAAAATAACCCAATAAAAACTGACGTATCGTAACCTCGTTAAATCCTCTCTGATGCAAATATTCCTGCAACAACGTATTTTTTTCTAAGTGTTGTTGACACCAGACTGCCATCAATTTACAGAGCGTAAAATAAAAATTTTTCTGTTGCTTAACGCTTTGTGTAGTAGCATTATTGCTCTGCCTCAACGTCTCTTCAGGCAATGCTATATTAAATCTTTGGGCAAGATAATGTGCAGCTTCAATAGGCGAACAATGTTCTATTTTTTCAATAAAATTAATACTATCTCCACTCACATGGCATCCAAAACAATAAAAAATTTCTTTATGTGGACTTACCGTAAAAGAAGCTGTTTTTTCATGATGAAATGGACAACATCCTTTCCAATAAGAACCATTTCTTTTCAGAGTTGTATGCTCACTAATTACATCAAGAATACTCACGTGAGATTTGATATAATTAAATATGTTCATTAGAATCAACCGTATAAGTCCCGACAAAGCTGGTTTGTTTCGGTGCAATGCTAACATATACTAAAAATAAAAAAGCGCTCATACCAATTACCAATGCTATTAATTGATGAATTGATATATAATCTAAAAACAAAAAATGATTATTGCTATGAAAAATACGATCACTTCTCCAAAAATCGATAAAAAATCGTTCTATGCTTATACAAAGTAAATAGGCTCCAAAAAGCTGGCCCTGCTTAACGCTTATTTTTCGTACTACGAAATAAAGAAATAGAAAAATAAAGAACAGGCTCAAAGCACTATATAATTGAGCTGGATGCAATGCTATATACAAAGGAGCCATACTATCAGGATCTGTGTATATATATCCCCAACCAAGCGAGGTAGGAGCACCATAGCAACAACCTGCAAAAAAACAGCCTATACGAGAGACTGACTGTACCAGAGGTACATAAAGAGCTATAATGTCTAAAAAAGGTAACACTGGCACTCTGATTTTATTTAGAAAATAAGCAAACGAGATTCCAATACCAATAATGGCTCCAAGAATCGAAAACCCACCACCACTTCCCCAGGCAAAAAGTTCTGAAAAACAGAACGATATATCTGGTTCACTGATTATATACAAAAGCCTTCCTCCTATAATACCAGCTCCAATACCAATCATAACAATATCCATTATTTTATCCGGAACGGATAGCGCAATGGCTTTAGGATCTTTTCTTATAAGCCATACAAAAACAAAAATACCAATAGCTATAGCTATTCCATAACTATTGATAGAAAAAGGCCCATATATATGTAACAATTCTCGTTTCATGTGATTCTTTTAATTTTTTTAATAAAGAAAAATTATTTTTAATTATTTTTTTATTTATAAGTAACTTCTTCTACCTGTATAGGCGATGCTTGTTCACTTAGTATATGCCATTTTGTCTTCCATGAAAAGGTAAGGTTTACCATTGCGGCATCTTTATCAACATCGAAAGTAACTACCCTATGGCCTTTTTTATAACCATTCATAAACACATACTGATAATCAACAACAAGTCTATTATTCTTAATATTTATAGCACGCTCTTGTCCTGCTTCCAACCTACTGTTATCAATATTGACTGTAAAAGAAGTCGGGCTATACGTTCCTGTCCAATGAGCATATTTAAGCATATCTGCAGTTATATTATTTTTTATCGTAATAGTTCTAGTCTCTTTATTATCTATCTCTTGATCAAGAACGATATCTGGCTCTTGAGCTAAAGTTGGAGAAAAATTCTGAACAGGAACTATGACAGAAGCTGATGCTAAATTCTTATCAAGAACCGTGTCTTTATCGGGAGTAATATCTTTATCAAGAACGATATCTGGCTCTTGAGCTAAAGTTGGAGAAAAATTCTGAACAGGAACTATAACAAAAGCTGGCGCCACATTCTTATCAAAAACGGTGTCTTTATCAGGAGTAATATCGTTATCAAGAACGATATCTTTATCAAGAACCGTGTCTTTATCAAAAGCAGTATCTAGATTTTCAGTCAAAGCCGGAGAAAAATTTTGAACAGGAACTATGACAGAAGCCGGCACTAAAAACAATTTTTTATAAAAAAAAATAAATAGCAAGCAAGCGAACAAAAAAATTACCGCTATAAAAATCTTTTTCATAAACAATATATCCCTTTTAGATTATACAATATCTTAACCTATTTGCTCACTATTTTGACTCTTTTTAATTATTCCACGAGCAGCTAAAATAAGTAAAGATATCGCAGCAGGAGTCATGCCGGGAATAAGAGATGCTTGAGCAATAGTTTTAGGCGCATGTCGCTTTAATTTTTCCTGAAGCTCTTTCGATAATCCAGGCATATCATGAAAAAGTAATGATTCTGGAATTTCTATCTGCTTATACGTTGTATGCTTTTCTACTTCTTTTGCTTCTCGAATAAGATACGGTTCATAACAAATTTCAGCATGTACTGTTGCAAGGGCCCGATCAGAAATGTCACCATCCACTTCTTTTTTCAGCTCTTGCCTATGGTCATCTGATTGCGATTGACCAAAAAGCCTTAAAAGATCAGTACCTTTTTTCCCTGAACGCAAAGAAGTAAGTGTATCTTCTATAATAATTTTTTCTTGTTTGAAATCAGCGAAAAGTTCACTATCTATTAATCCAAGGTTATATGCTTTTTCTGTTAATCGTAAAAATGCATTATCTTGACGTAACAACAGACGTCTTTCTGCGCGAGAAGTAAACATGCGATACGGCTCATCAACTCCCATAGTCACTAAGTCATCGATCATAACACCAATATAACTTTCAGTACGACTCAGTATAAATGGTTCTTTATGAGATGCCTTAAGGCTTGCATTAATTCCTGCAATAATTCCTTGGGCCGCAGCCTCTTCGTATCCAGTCGTTCCATTTATCTGACCTGCCAAAAAAAGACCTTCTATAGATTTAACTTCTAAAGAATGCCTTAATTGATTTGGCAATACAAAATCATATTCTATAGCATAGCCAGGCTTAGTAATTTCTGCATTCTCAAAACCGACAATAGTTTTAATATATTCTTTTTGAACCTCATAAGGCAAAGAAGTAGAAATACCATTCGGATAGACCTCATCGCTCAAAGCTCCTTCGGGCTCAACAAATATTTGATGAGAATTTTTATGAGGAAATCTTCCAATTTTATCTTCTATAGAAGGACAATAACGAGGACCTATACCAGTAATATTTCCGTTATACATAGCAGACAAATGTAAATTCTTTCTAATTACTTCATGCGTTTTTTCATTAGTCTGACCAATATAACAAGGCATCTTATTTGTTGTTTTATGAGCATAAAATTCAAATAAATAGTTGAGATTATCTGGCTCTTGATATTCCAGTTTAGAAAAATCAATACTAGATGTAAGCAAACGAGGCGGCGTGCCCGTTTTTAAACGTTTAAGAATAAGGCCTGCATTGCTTAAAAAAAAGGATAAATTAAGAACCGCTTCTTCGTCTCGTCTTCCTGCAGAATAGTTATCTTTGCCAATATGAATACGACCATTCAAAAAAGTACCGGTGGTTAAAATCACCGTTGGCGCTAAATAGATAGTATTATCGGCAGTTTTTACACCGTGTACTTTTTTTTGAGAATCTATTATTATCTCTTCTACCATACCCTCTAATATCGTCAAATTTTCAGTAGCAAGAAGTGATTTTTGACTTAACGTACTGTAAGCATATTTATCTATCTGAAGCCGCAAGCCTTGAACTGCAGCCCCTTTACTGGTATTAAGCATACGAACTTGTAAATAGGTCTGTGTACATAGTTTTGGCATAAGACCACCAAGGGCACTAATTTCATATACCAAATGTCCTTTGCCGACCCCACCAATAGCGGGATTACAAGGCATAAGGCCTATTTTTTCTATACTAAGGGTTATCATCAGCGTTTTTGATCCCATACGCGCTGCGCTATAGGCTGCTTCTATGCCAGCATGGCCACCACCAACTACAATAACATCAAAATCATACACAAAAGTTGAGTTCATAACACAAAAACCTAGCTAAAATTAAAAACATACTAAAAAAATATAATAAAAGAGAATCGCATCATAGCTATTCTCTTTTATTATTAAATAAATTAATCGATACTAAAATTATACTGAATTATAATGAGTAACTCTACTGATTTCTATTTAAGAAACTGCGGCCCATATACTCGGTCTCTTATAATCTTTTCAATGCCTTTATTTTTCTCTCTAAACTCTATTATAGTTTTTTCCATATTGGCAACTTCTTTATAAAGATCAGATAAGTCTTGATTTTTACAATTTTCTTTTAAAACAATTATTTTCGCTAAAATATTTTTAAGCTTAGTATCCATTTTATCTTTTTTTGTTCTCATTTTTACCAAAAAAGAAAAAGGATCTTTCTCTTTTTCTAATTCTTTAAGCATCAGAAGCATGTCTATCATCATTTCTTTAACATGCTCAACAATCACTTGCATCTCTTTAACCGAAGCATCCTGCTCTTCGATAGCAACACTTCTTTTTACGAGTAATACATTATCCTGAAACCATTTTGCACAATGTTTAAATTCAAGAAGTAACTGTTTATATGTTTTTGAAGAATAAATAAAGTCATGATTCCATTTAGCAAGATTTTTCATATGCCTGCCAGCATTTTCAGCACAACGAACTGCTTGAGTATAGGATGATTGAGGCGAGGTGTCGACGGCTGATTTAACCTGATAAGCTAATAATAATGATGCACATGCAATGATTCTAGATAATTTCAAAAATTTAGATTTCATATTTGATTCCTTGGTTTATGTATTTATGGTATCATGTTATACATATATTGTTATTTCAAAACATTATTTTAAATCTAGCTTACTTATAAGTTTACCCTAGTTAACTGATAAGTCAAAAGCCCCCCCCTTTAGCCTCAAAAGCAAGCTAAAACGATTTAGGGCTAAAACAAATTAGAATAGGCCCTTATTTATTGCTATAAACACTGAAAACTAATATATAACAAAAAACAAAAAAAAAAGCACGTAAAAAAACAGATACAAATATGACTACTTCTATTTTTAAACCTGACCAGGCTATTAATCAAATTAAACCCTACCTTTCTTGCAACCCCACTATCATAGAAGCAGGGGCATTTGATGGCCGGGACACGCAGCGACTTGCTCAAACATGGCCTAACGGCATTATTCATGCATTTGAGCCTGTACCAGAGCTTTTTGAGCGTTTGAAAAAAAATACCGCCCATTTACCCAACGTTCATTGCTACCAACTTGCTTTAAGTGATAAAAACGGGATAGCTACGTTTTATGTATCAGAAAAGCCTCATAAGCCAGGAATTAGCTCCCAGGCAGGTTCTTTGCGAAAACCAAAAGAGCGACTTTCACGATCTCCTATTCATTTTCCCTATACAATAGAAGTAGAGACCATTACCCTTGCCTCCTGGGCACACATACACAATATTAGCCATATTGATTTTTTATGGCTAGACATGCAGGGACACGAGCTGAACGTGCTGAAAGCAGCCAATTTTCTTCTTCCTGGCATATCAATTATTTATACTGAAGTCGGCTTCATAGAAGCATATGATCAGCAACCATCGCTGGAAATGATCAAAAACTGGGCTGAGTCCCATAATTTTGATGAAATTGGCCGCACCTTTGCCAACCAAACTGATTGGTTCTTCGGCAATATTTTACTCGTAAACAGTAGAAAATAAGTATTAATGAGCAAGCAATACTCTGTTGTTTTAAAAAATAAACTTTTTTATACACGAGTACTGTTTATACATGCGCGTTATTTGACAGATTGAATATATCTGATATTCTGAGACTAATAATAATATTTATAGTAAAAACAATATCTATAATAAATCCATTAAACACAAAGAGGTTATACCGTGAGAAAATTATTAATGATTCCATTACTTATAGTTCTGTGCTTTCAAGCAAGCATTGCCGAAGCTGGATTTTTCAAAAAACTGGGTGAAGTTGCAGCCCATCCATTTAGAACTGCTAAAATCGCTGCTTATTATGGTGCAGGAGCGGCTGGAGGAGCTTTTGTTGGTGGTTTAGCCGGATTCAGCTTAACCTCAGGGCAACGGGGCTTTCTTTTTCTTGCTGGGCCTTATATGTTCATGGGTGCTTTTGTTGGTGCAATGGGAGGTATTCTCCTTGTAGCTAATCGCAAAAAAATGGCGGCCGACTTTGCGGCCGATTTTCAAGCTGGCTATAACAAAAAAGATTAAAAGTCTTTCTTTAAAACACATTAAAACACAAAGAGGTTATACCGTGAGAAAATTATTAATGATCCCATTACTTATAGGCATCTGTTTTCAAGCAAGCACCGTGCAAGCTGGATTTTTCAAAAAACTGGGCAAAACTGTTGCTACAGCTAAAATCGCTTTTCATTATAGTGCAGGAGCAGTTGTAGGAGCTTGTGTTGGCGCTATTGGCGCAAATATAGGCGGAGAAGCAATCGAAAAAATCGCAAACATTGATATTGCTGGTTGTTTTATTACCCCGACTATCATGGGTGCTGGTATTGGTGCGATTAGCGGCATTATTGCTGTCGCTGCTTACAGAGCAATTGCATCGAAATTAAGACACTTTAAATCACAAGCAGCAGCTGATTTTAAAGATGGCTATAATAATAAAATTTAAAAACTTTTTATCGTAAAATAAATTTTTTCTAAAAATTCTCCCCGCCATTTTTTATGCGCGGGGAGAATTTGTTCTTTTAAAAAATCTACTTTCATATGCGTAAGATTCATAACCCTAACAAAGCCCTCTTAACAAAGGGTTAGGTTCATCCAAATCATATTCAACAACCTCTACATCATCCGGTAATATTTCGGTTCTTAAAAAATCTTCTAATAAATACACCGGATCACGCTTATTTGAACAATTCACTTTAAGATAGCGGCCAGTGCCATCTTGCGCTTGACCTACAATCCAATAACTTTTGCCATCAATTATTTCTGATGTTCCAATAAAGGGATTCCGAGTATCAGCAACTATATTGATTTCAATACCAGGGTTATCCTCTTTTATATTACGGCCTTCATAAAAAAGACTGTAGATACAAACGCGATCTTCTTCTACTTCTGTAGCAGCATTTCTTGGAGGCTGGGCATACGTGGTATCGGTTAACACCATTAAAAAGCCAGTTTCCCTATCCCTTATGATCAAAGGAACGTCTCCAACAGGAGTATGACCAAATACAACCTTGTTATAGCCATTATTCATTAAAGCTTCTATACAGGCACGATCAATCATACGATAATCTTTACTATGATCATTATATGGATGATATTGAACAATGCTTGTTGGGTTTGGGTCTCTACTCATAACCTCTTGCCGATCTTTATTCATAATTTTTTTAAACTCCATTAATTCTAAAAATGGAATAGCTTTTGCTCTCTTTCCAGCAAACCCAGCTTTAACAGATTCTTTTCCCCACTTATTAAATGCATCTGCCCATACTTGTAATTCTCCTGGTCGAGATACTGGCATTAATAGTGCATCATTGCTTCCTTCTTGCGTTGCGGGAATATAGCCAAGGCTCTCATTAGTTAAAAATCCATGAGCAAAAACAGTTTTGACAGCCGGATTTAATATAACCATTTGTGCATTAGATAAATATTTTTCCCCAGCACCACCACGCTGCCATTGTGCCAAATAATCACCAGCTACTTCTACGTCTCCTCTGCCATTTTTTTCTTTCAAATTCTTAAATAACTTTGGACAGCCCATAGTTTTTTCAAGCATCCATTTTAATTTTAATGTCATAAAATCTATTGGATTACCTATATCAGGAACCACAGATTGTCCGTCTATTTCGTGCTTTTCTCTCCCGAACTCAGGCTCCCATGAAGTCAATCTAAAAAAACCAAGAACCTTTTGAGCAAGTTCCAATGCATAACGCAGCTTATTACCATCTCTATTCCCTACTAATGCTGCAACTTGACCCGGATTTTCTTGCCCTGCTCTATTTAGACAGTCATAGACATTCTCCCGCCCATCCTCTCCTCCGTCATTTGCTGCATCACCTATACCTACAAGTTTTATATTTTTATTTTTAAATGTTATATGACCTTGATCGTCTATTTTCACACAAGTACTCTGCTTAATACCTGATTTTAATTGCTCCATTCCAAGCTCAGTGTCAGGAATCACCAGAACTTTTACTGGGTCTTGCTCAAAGCCTATTGCAGAAAAACTATGCAAAAAAACACCCGATAATAATAACAGTATAGAAAATCTATTGTACGTATTCATGTAGCCCTTTTAGTATAATTTTTTAGAGATTTTTTATAGTATAGCGCCTGTTTTCTTGTTTGAAAAGCACAAAAATATTCTCATTCCCCCTACAGCTCATTTTTATACTAAATCTTTACTCCAAAACAATTGTAAAGTTTCAGATAGAAATATTTGAGCCTAGAGGTGCCTACTGCTAGGCTTAGTCGCTTGACAAAAAATATAACAAGCGTACTTTGATATAGAACTCTATTTTGAAAATCGCAGATATGAAACCGTACTTATAGGAGAAATTTATGCAAAAAAACACACAAAATAACTCACAAAACAATACACAGAATATACAAAAAAAATCAATCAAATTTTTACCTTTATTAATGGCTCTCTGCATAGCCCAATCTTCACTACCATTGCAAGCAGAAAAAAACAATAACGGTTCTATAGTCGGGGGCCTTCTTGCTGGAGCTCGAGCTCTCGCGTGCATTGTCGGTGGATCTATCTTGGGATATAATTATAAATATAATGATGCCAAATCATGCATTAACGAAGCAAACAAAGAAGAACAAGATTCCCGCATTAAATTCGCAACTATTCTACCTATATATCAAAATAACATAGAACATCGTTTCAGAATAATAAAGGTTATTGAGGCGATCAAAAAAGAATCGGTGAACATTTCTTATACTGGTAATAGAACATCTGATCATTTCCCTCTGTTGTGGTACACACACAATCTAGAAGGCGCGATTAATCGTTTACAAACTATATATAACAAGCTTGTTTCTTACCGATCAGCTATGCAAGAAGATCTCAACTACTATAAAAATATAGCTGCCGATAGATATAATGCTGAAATCACCCTTAATCAATTACTTCAAACCATGAATGCCGCGTATAGCGATATCATTGCTACTCATGAATATCAGCAAGAAAAAACTGATTATCAACGACAAGAAGAAAATAGAACCATCGAACAGTTTAGAGTTCTCCTTAATGAGCACCAACGAGCTTTTGACAATATTGATAATCAGCTCAGCCAATTAAGATCGATATACGATGTATCAGACTTTATTCGTTATTTATCTGATATTATTACCTATCAATTTACCAGAATCACCATTTATCCTGCAGTATATAATAGCACAATACGAAACTACTATCCACGACTCTGGTATGAAGACCAACTCCAAGAAACTGCTTTGAAAATTCAACTATTATGCAATAGCTTACAAAATGCGCATGCAAAAGTTGCAGGACTCTACTATTATGCAGCGCAAACACAAGTAGAAACCAGCTACAGGTATCTAATTGATCGTATGAATACGGTAACAACAATACTGAATGTTACTCAAAATAGATTGCGCGTATCACCCCTCTATATAGCCGACCTTTATGCATATGAAAATGCGTGTGCTTATGCAGAACAGCAAGTTCGCCTAGATCATCAAAGACATGAAGAATTAGAGCGAATTGAGCGGTTAGAACGTTTAGAAAGAGAGCGAGCCAGAGAATGGGAAAGAGAACGAGAACGAGAGACTAAAAAAGAACAGGAAAGAGAAAGAGAGCGAATCCGGCAACAAGAAAGAGAGCTTGAACAAATTAGAGCTCAAGAAAGAGAACGTGCGCGCGACCGTGAAAGAGAAAAAGAAAGAGCTAGAGAAATAGCAAAAGAAAGAGAGCTTGAACGAGCTAGGGAAATAGAGCGCGCGCGCGATCGTGCAAAAGAAGAAGAACGACAAAAACAAGAGAAGAAAGAGGCTGACGCGCAATTTGCAAAAGACATTGCAAAAACTAATAACGCTCGAATAGCTGAATATGAACGTCTAAAAGCTCAGCGTGAGCGTCAAAAATAAAATCGTGAGCGTCAAAAATAAAATAGATATAATTAAAAACTAAATCTAGAAAAAGATTAAGGGTGCCAGAGTCGGTGCCCTTAATCTTTTTCTAGATTTAGTTTCATGATCAATAAGCCACTGCTTACGAGTTATGCCCGCAGCATACCCCAAACTTACCCGAACTACCTATACCATTTATCAAAATCTTATGCTCAAACGCACCAACAACACTGTTTTGAGCCTAATAAGCTTATACTTTCTATGCTTATTATTATATAATTATAACAATAATATTATAATCTTAAAAAAAAGAATAAAACTTGAAAAATAATTTTGTTGGTAGAAAACGAGAGCTAGAAAAATTAAGTGATCTCCATAAAAGACCTGTTCCTAGTTTAGCGGTAATCATGGGCAGACGCCGCATTGGAAAAAGTCGATTAATAGAAAAATTTGCAACCATATCAAAAAATAAATTGTGGAATTTTATCGGTATTGCACCTCAAGATGACATGACCGATCAAACCCAAAGAGATCACTTTGCACAACAATTAGCCATTTTTCTAAACATTGCCCCACCTACCTTTAATGACTGGAGCGACGCCTTTGATCATCTATCTCTACACTTACAAAACAAGGATATCGTTTTATTTGATGAAATCTCTTGGATGGGAAATAAAGATTCAACTTTTATTCCTAAATTAAAAGCATGGTGGGATAATCAAGTAGCAAAAACATGGGGTAATGAGGAAGGACCTTCCATTACTCTCGTATTATGCGGATCAGTTTCAACCTGGATAGAAGAAAATATCCTAAAAAGCACCGCTCTCTTTGGGAGAATTAATCTTACTATAGAACTCGAACCACTGTCTATTGTGGAAAGCGTTCAGCTATTAACTATTATGGGTTTTCAGGGATCAGAATATGATACCTATAAAATACTTGCTATTTGTGGCGGAGTCCCCTGGTATCTAGAACAAGCGGGCTCAGGCTTTACAGCTGATGCTATTATTAAAAAGCTCTGCTTTGAAAAAAAAGGTCTTCTCGTTTCAGAATTTGACCATATCTTCCATGATCTCTTTAATGGCAAAAGCAAAGTATATAAAAAAATAATAGACACCCTTAAGACAGGAAATAAAACTCTTTCAGAAATTCGCACTGCTATTAAATTTGCCCCCAGCGGGACCTTGAGTACCTTAATAGAACAGTTAACCATAGCTGGATTTGTAAAAAAACAACAGCTATGGTCTTTTAAAACAAGCAAATCTTCTAAACAATCTATATACTTTATTTCAGATCCCTACATGCGTTTTTATCTCAAAGTTATTGAACCCGATAGAGCTCGCATAGATGCCGGAAATTTTACAGCCCCCCCTCTTTCTTCCATCACTTATTTTGATACCCACATGGGATTGCAAATCGAAACTCTTTTATTGCAAAATCGCTCTCTTTTACTAGAATCAATGAGAATTTTTCCCGACAATGTAATAAACGATGGTCCTTATCGACAGCCAAAAACTACCAAAAATCACGGTTGCCAAGTTGATTATCTCGTTCAAACAGATACAAAAAATATCTTTGTCTGCGAATTTAAATTTAAGCGTCATGAGTTTGGAATGGAAATTATACATGAGATGAAAAAAAAAATAAAAGCATTAAAAGTGCCTAAAGGCTTTGCCGTTATTCCTGTCTTATTTCATATCAGTGGGGTATCGGAACCAGTAACAATGAGTAACTATTTTTATCGAATTATCGATATCACTGATTTTTTGCCTGCAAAATAACTTGAACACCAAAAATAGTTGTTTTTTGAAAACAACACGACCTCTTATTATCGATTTTGCCATTTTTCGATAATGACGCGATTTCTTATTCTCACCAATGGTAATAACAATTGCCCTTATTATCGATTATTGTGTTTTTCGATAATAAGAAAATCTTGGTGTAGCGTATAGCACTATTAATCGAGCTGTACAAAAACTTGAAATCGCTGGAATTATTAAACAAACTGATAAAAACAAACGAAATAAAGTCTATTGCGCTACTGAGATTCTAAGTATCTTAGAAGAGCCAACAAAGCTTACTACCACCATGCATATTTAATACCCATATAAAATTACCGATTAAAAGTTTTTTTTATGAATATTAATGTCTATCTAGTAATCAGCAAGGAATCTCTGTTGATGACAGAAGTTGGTGAATACACCCTATCCCATACACTTTTTGCACCAACTCCAGCTGTTATAGCACCCCCAACTACTACGCCAAAATGCCAGCCTTTGGCAGACAACTCATGTGATTCAAGCAAAAGCTGTTGCGTCAACTGTTCCTTGCTAACAAACTGTTCATAACAATTATTTATCTCTTGATAATGCCCAGAATCAATACTATAATGCCATTCATTATTATCCAAAATAGTGATTATTGCATCTTGAGTCATTATCCTCGATAATGCATGGATTTGATCGGCAATCGTAGCACCTATATTATGACCAAAGCTTATATGTAAAAAATTCTTAAATACTAAAGCTTCAGCGCTATCTGAGCCGACCAATGTCAACATGTTTTTTTTCATCACAGACTGCAAAGCATTTCTCAAATGCATATCCACAATTTTTGATTCGTCTCTAATCACTCCGTTTTTAACAGAAAATTCAATACTTTCTGCTATCTCTTTTTCGCTTGGCTCATCAAGCCACTTAGGTTTCCGAATAGCGTCAGTTCGTAAATTGCCTAAATTAGTTCTATGAACCTTGACAAGATTACGATGGTATTCTCTTTTAACATATGATCCCAGAGTAAATAATGGAGGAATAACAGTTTTAGCAAAAGAAAACCATGACCATGATTGCGATTCTTCTTTGCCTTTAATGTTAGTAGCGAAGCTCGATTGTACTGTTGTACTGGCAAGCAAAACAAAAAAAGATACCTGTAACAAAAATTTAACATTATTTCTCTGAATAACAAATATCATAAAAACTTCCCATTATATTATAAATATGCGCTAATCTAACATTTTTCATGTTAACATAACCTTGAAAAAATACGAATTTTAAGCAAAACCACCCTTTTTTTTATCAAACAATCAAAACTAGCTCCAATAGCCACAACTGCGCCCAGCGCCCCCATCCTATACAAAAAAAGCCTAAATAAAGCGACGTCCTTCCAAATATACCTCCCTCTCCTCTATCCGCAATTTACCCCTCCCCCTCGCCTAATGCCCAAAATACCCTATAAAACCATCTTATACCCCCTATAGCCGTCATAATCATAGAAATAGCCATAAAATACGACTAGCAACAGCTAAAATTGCTAATTGCTTTTTTTATGGCTCCTTTTATACTTATTAATAAGGGGTTTTATCATTTTTAATACTATACAAAAGGAGCTATTCATGATCTCAACGTCAGACTTCAAAAGAGGTTCAAAAATATTATTTCGTGATGAGCCATATTCAGTCATAGAATTTCAGCATGTAAAGCCGGGCAAAGGGGGCGCTTTTGTCAGAACTAAAATGAAAAATATGATCACCGGCCTTGTCCGAGAAGAGACCTTCCGTTCTGGTGAAAAGTTTAACAATCCAAATCTGCAATACAGAGATATGCAATTTCTGTATGAAAGCGATGGATTATATAATTTTATGGATCAAAGTAGCTATGACCAAGTATCTCTCAATAAAAATCAGATAGAAGATGTTATCCCCTTTCTTAAAGAACAAGAAGCTTACTCTGTATTATATTTCGGTGAACGTATTATCGGTGTTAATGCCCCACTATTCATGGAACTTGAAGTTAAAGAAACTCCTCCTGGCTACAAAGGCGATACTGCTCAAGGAGCTGGCAACAAACCTGCTACGTTAGAAACTGGCCTTATAGTACAAGTACCTCTTTTTGTCGCAGAAGGTGATATAATTAAAGTAGATACAAGAGATTCTTCCTATATTGAACGTATAATAATTAAAAAATAAAAAACAATTAATACGAGCATAATTATAATTAAAAAGTAGTTACGAAAAATAAAATTATTATTAAAGAGGGAATCATAATGTGTTCAATCCATAATAGTAGTATTGTTGAAGATAATTTTGATGAACCATCATTACATGTATCTTCTCACGCTCATATATCTCGACGAGAATTAAGATCGTTAATTTTTCATCTTTTATATGCAGCCGAATCTCATGAGTATGAAGAATCAATAGAGATGATTGCCGACAATCTCAGCAAGGGATTTATTGCTCATCTTTCTTCAGATAATGAAACTATCTCTATTGCTCGTAAAGTAATTACTGACCGGGACTCTCTCGATGAAATATATAAACCATTGTTAACCAATTGGCGATTTGATCGTATCAGCATAGCAATAAAACTTATTTTACGTCTTGCGGTGTGGGAATTAACCAACACCGAAACAAATCCAAAAATTATTATTAATGAAGCTGTAGAATTAGCAAAACTATTTGCAGAAGAAGATGCTTACCGATTTATTAATGGTATTTTAGATAGCATAGCCAATAAAACATTCAAGGACACAGACCTTCAAACTATTGATGATGAGCCATCCCCTGCAAACTGATACCAATAGCATCATAGCCGATAATGACATAGATAAAAATCTCTCCATTTTTAGGTGCCATTTTTAGGTGCCATTTTTAGGTGCAATGAGCATAGATTTGCTTGCACCTAAAATAACGGACCCTTCCCTTGTTGTAGTACACCACCTCACACGGATTTAGTCGCGTTACTCCCTACTCTTGCCCTTGATATTGCAATACGAAATTTTGTAATCTTACTATACGCTCATTATATTTTTTTATTCTCTTTCCTGTTATAAAAAAATATATAGTATAAAAAATATATAGTATAAAAAATATATAGGTCATAAAAATAAGGGAGAAAATATAACCAAAAAAAGAGTAAACAAAAATATAACTATCTATTAAAAAAGCAGAAAGATACCCATGTTAAAAAAAATAATAAATAATAATATAAGCATTTATATGGTTCTTGTATTGTTAAGCTTAAGTGCTTGTATTGCACAAAAAGAAGATACTTCTAAAGCTAAAAACAATAAACCCTCAACAAGCACTACTAAAAAAACTACTGAGCATAAAACAATAAAATCAGTTATTAGTTTCGAAGAATTAGTACAAAAATATGGTTCGCAAGAAGCTGCACTTCAGCATATCATGACTCTTGAGATGGTCATACTCGATTTTTATACTGACTGGTGCCCACCATGCAAGAGATTAGCTCCAATGCTTGTTGCTGCTTCTAAACTAATCACTGATGTTACTTTTGTAAAAATAAATGCTGAAACATTTGCAAAAATAAGTCAGCAATTTAGCATCAGACACTATCCAACCCTTATCTGTCTCCGCAATGGTGTCAAAATTGATATCGTAAAAAATTTATCAAGTGAGTCTGAATTAATCTCCGACATAAAAAGAGCTTTTAATTTATCAGAAAAAATAGTGTAATACCTCCCACAACTGGGGGTATGTGTGCGGGCCCCTGTCGGGGCCCGCTTAAAGCGTATTTAAAAATCTAAAAGCTCTAAATCTATTACACTTCTTTTGAAACATAGGTAATATCAAATTCGTTTGGTTTTCGATTAAAATTTAACCCAAGTAAAATTATTGGTTTATTTTGATAGTGCAAAGCCTCATAATATTTGCGATCTTCAATTTGCGCCAACGCTTTTTCTGCCGATTGATTGAATTTTAGTTCAATAACATAATTCACCGATGAAAGCTCAACAATCATATCAATCCGGGCATGACTTGTCATATATTCTGAATAAACCTTTAATCCAGCAGCACTACATAAAACATGCAACAACCCATGATAAAATTTTTCTGCTGGTATATGTGTTGGATACGGAACTTGAACAAACGTTTCCTTAATTAATACAACTATCTCAGTGATGTTTTTTTCTTTAAAAGCTGCCAATAGTTTTGAGGCAAAACGTCCTGTTTGATTAACATCTGTTTGGGTAAAAACACTCAAAAAATATTGTTCCATAGCAGTACGTACTTCATAATTTGGGTAATCAAGAATATATACTTCTTTTGATTTATTAACACCTGTTATAGTTAAGTATCCTGACTGAAACAATAAAGAAATAAGAGGAGTTGTTCCTATCTCAAAAGAACTGAGAAAATCTTTACTTGCATCAAATGGTTCTAAATGAAGCATTTCAAGTTCTACTGTGCGATAATTTTTTTTTATCTCTTGTATTAAAAAAGAAGGAGTACCCGATTGAAGCCAAAAATTTTCATATTTTTGTTCCTCAAGTGCATTCATAAAAGAAAATGGATTATACACTGCAACGACATCTGCTCCAAATCGATAACCGTTATACCAATTCTTAATTTGTTGGCGTAGTTCGTCATAGGAAATATTTTGCGTATCTGTCCAAGCTTGAATATACGGAGCAAAATAGTAATCTATTTCTTGATCTGTGTAACCACAAATAGTAGCCCATCGCTCATTCAACGTCATAATTTTTAAATTGTTAAGACCTGAAAATATTCCAGCTTTAGCAAATGCACTAACACCAGTAATAAAAGTAAATTTAACATATTGACCTAAACCTTTAATAGCTGAAAAAAAACTATGCAAAGAATCTCGAATTTCTTTTGCTTTTTCTGGGTCATCGAGTGCTTTTAAAATTGGATAATCATATTCGTCGATAAGAATTGCTACTTTACCAAAACGCTTATAAAGCTCTTCTGCTAGATTGCGTAAAGCAAGCTCTGGACTTGTAGCATGTGTTGGTTTGATGATAAGTTCATAACTCTGAGCAATATCAAATAGCGCAGAAAGAACTCCAGTCGTCCAGCTATTAGCATCTTTTATACCAAGTGTAGAAAAATCCAAAACTATAACGCCATGAGGTTGCCATCCATAATCACTTTTTTCAATCCAAAGATCTTTAAATAGTGATTTGTTACCAGCTAAGATCTCTTTTAACGTTGAAACCAATAGTGATTTTCCAAATCTTCGGGGACGAGAAAGGAAATATCGCCTTCCTTGAGTAATTAAATTATAGATATGTTCAGTTTTATCGACATACAGATAGCCATCATTGCGAATTTCAGAAAAAGTGCTTATACCTAGAGGCAATTGCTGTAAAGTAAAAGTTTTCATAATCAAACCAGTTTTGGAATTTTTAATATATACTATTAATATATACTATATAATATATAAATAACATACGTTAATAAGCAAATTCTTCAGTCGTACCAATTACCATTTATCGCAATTATAATAAAAAGAGAGGGACTTTCTGTTTAAGAAAATCCCTCTCTTTTTATTATAGTCTAATTATTGTGTATTATAATTAGATGGCAATTACTACTATATGGCAATTACTGCTATTCTGTTTTTCTGCCCTAGCTAACTCTTCTTTTGCCCTAGCTAACTCTTCTTTTGCTAATTCTTTAGCTAATTCTTCTTTTGCTTTTTCATAGTTGTATTCAGCTGTATATTTTTCACCATTAATTTTCCAGTACGGACTCCCAAAATAGTTAATGATAGAACCAGCCAAAACTATTGTTCCCATCATTAAACCAGCTGCAGTCACTTGTATACTAAGTCCTGCCTCAATAGAATCAGCGATTACTTTCGTAACAATACCATTACGTATAAAGTCACCCATAGCAGGAAGCGTTCGCACTAACGGAGCAATAACGCCACCACAAGCTAATGCTGCTATAACTAAATTTTTGCTATACCCTATTATTTTTTCTTTCGTGTTAAACTTAGATTCAGCTTCATTTGCTCTTGCAGTAGCCTTCTCAACTTCAATTCGTGCTTCTTCAACTTTCTCTTTCAAGCTTTGCACACTTACTGGTTTTATATCAGAATCTGTAGCTCCTACAGAAAATCCTGAATTTAATAAACCAGCAACAATTGCTAAAGTAAACATAATTCTTCTATTCATCGTAACCTCCATTATAAAAAATAACATTAAATTAGAAATACTATATGATTTAAATATAGCACAGGGAGCCAAATAGTCAATTTATTTCGCTCGCCCCCAATTTTCCCAAAAAAATAAGCTCAAATTATAACTTATCGCAATCATAACAAAAGAGAGGGACTTTCGTTTAAGAAAGCCCCTCTCTTTTAATCTCAATCTCTTTTATTTTAATCTCTAATAATCTAAATACTTGATTAGTATTATGGCTTAATTACTAGTTCTAGTGCTGGCATATTTTGTAATATTGTATATATACCGGCTCCATAAAGAACCATAAAGGTACTCATCGACAAACTGTACACTCCATCATAAGCATAAGAACCCCAACAATTACGTTCATCTTTCATCCAATCATATACTTTAGCTGCAATTTTTGCCGAGACAGCACTCGCTAGATTAAGGGCTGCGACAGAAACACCGCAAGCTGCTCCTATCGCTGTAACAACTAAACCTAAGTTAAGAGCTTGTCTTATTGCATTAGGAGTAGTTATAGCTACCGTGTCTGTGAACCCCTTATCAATAAGCGCTGTAATTGGATCTACTCCTGTAGCGCCAACAAAATTCGTAAGAACTAACCCAAGACCTAACCCTAAAATACGTATATATTTATTCATTATAACCTCCATTACAATAAAAATAATTAATTCTAAAACGCTTATATTTAGATATTCTCTACTTAACTATATACTTATATCATAGCATATCTATTCAGATAGTCAATTTATTTATTCCCACTCAAGAGAGCCTGCGGTCTGATATTCAGTTACCCGCGTCTCAAAAAAGTTCTTCTCTTTAGCAAGATCAGTTGACTGCGACATCCAGGGAAAAGGGTTCTTTTTGCCGTATATCTTTGGCAAATCTATCCGCTCTAACCGCCTATCAGCAATATATTCAACATATTCAGAAAACTGCTCTGCATTAATGCCAAGCATCCCGTTCGGGCACGCATCATGCGCATACGCCTGCTCTAAAATTACCGCTTGCTTAATCAACACTATAATCTCTTCTTGAAAAGCATACGTCCATATTTCAGGATTTTCAGCTTTAATCGTATTGATAAGATCAGCTCCAAATGCTAAATGAAGCGATTCATCTCGCATAATATATTCAAACTGCTCTCCAATGCCGATCATCTTATTTTGACGCTTTAATGCAAGCATCATGGCAAATCCTGCATAAAAGAAAATGCCTTCCATAATAACATAAAAGCCAATAAGATCTCTCACGAAGCGCTGAATACTTACCAGATCAGTAGTTACAAATGTCGGATCTAAAATAGCGCTGGTAAGTTCGACCACAAAATCATCTTTTGCTCTAATTGAAGGAACTCGATCATACATACTATATATATCATCAGGATCTAATCCTAAAGAGTCACAACAGTAGATAAACGTATCCGTATGCACCGCTTCTTCATACGCTTGCCGCAATAGATATTGTCGACATTCAGGATTAGTCACATGTTTATAGACAATCAATACTATATTATTAGCCGTCAATGATTCAGCCGTAGAAAAAAAACCCAAATTCCATAAAATAAGACGTCGTTCACCTTCAGAAAGCACATGCAACGATTTCCATTGTTCAACATCTTTTTGCATAGATACTTCTTCTGGCGTCCAGTTATTGGCAACGCCAGCTTTATAATGTTGGCGCGCCCAGAGATATTTCATGGGCAAAATTTTATTTGGATCAATTGTCGAATTATTAAGAATACCCCGTGACATATATTACCTCTGTTAATTTATTTTTATATTTTTTACCATTTATTACTTAATTTTGATCTATCCCCACCCATCCTTACCCCATCCGGAGGGATCTAGGCCGGGCCCGATGGGCCCGGCTAAGTACGTTAGTTTTTACGGTCTAGTATTAGACCCGTAAAATATTCTATAACTTTATCCTATCCCCCCCCCACATACACACCTAACGGGAAAGAAAGAACAGGGCTAACAATAGTTAACTCAAAACAGTCGCTCAATCACCAATCTATTCTAGCAGGGCCCGCGGGCGGCCCCGCCCCACACACCCCCCCCATAGGGGGTCAGGGGGGAGTTAAAAAAACTTAGTTTAAGACAAAAAATTGGCATAACTATACTTACTGACATGACTCACAATCAGGCTCCATAGATAGATTACATGCTGCTACTTCTACCACCATATCATCATTTACCATGGCCACACTTTTTATTTCAGAACTCGTCTGATCTTTCATATATTCACGTTTTTGCGTATAGCCAAATTTCTGCGCATCAAGAGTAGACTTTTCGTTCTGCGACGCACCCAAAGAACGTAAATAATAAAACGTCTTTATGCCAGCATGCCAACCAGCCATATAGATTTCGCCCAATTTTTTACCCGAAGTACCCTTTAAAAAAATATTAAATGATTGACTCTGATCAATCCATTTAGCACGAGCAGCCGTTAAAGAGACAAGCCAAAACGGATCAATTTCGAATACTTCTTTATACTTATTTTTAAGTGCTTGAGGAACCGCTTCTATATAATCAAGGTTACCATCATAATATTTAATCTGATCCATCATATCTTGATTCCATAATCCAGCCTTTTTCAGATCATACACCAAATACTTATTAACCACCGTAAATTCACCACTCATATTTGCTTTTACATATAAGTTTTTATACATGGGCTCAATACATGGATAGCAATCAGAAATATTAGAAATAGTGGCTGTTGGCGCAAGAGCCATAGTGTTTGAATTCCGCATGCCATACTTTTTAATATGATCCCGCACAGGAGTCCAATCAAGCGAATTGGTACGAGAAACATTAATTGGCATACCTCGTTCTTTTGCCAATAAATCTAACGTATCAACGGGGAGAATATTACGAGACCATTTGGAACCCTCATATGAAGAATATGCTCCGCGTTCTTTTGCCAACTCAGACGATGACAAAATTGCATGGTAAGAGATAAACTCCATTAATTCATCTGATAATGGCAATACAGCTGGATCACTAAAACTCAGATCAAGTTTAAAAAGAAGATCTTGAAAGCCCATTAATCCCAAACCAATAGGACGGTGCCGCATATTTGCATTACGTGTCTCTGGCGTTGGATAATAACAGATGTCTATCACATTATCGAGCATACGGATCGCAATACGAATCGTATCAGCCAATAACTGTTTATCAAGCTCACCATTATTAACCAAGCGAGCTAAATTCACCGAACCTAGATTACACACCGCTGTTTCATCTGCTGAATTATTCAAAGTAATTTCAGTGCATAAATTAGAACAGTGCACTACCCCCGCATGATCTTGAGGAGAACGAATATTGCAAACATCTTTAAACGTTAACCATGGATGGCCTGTTTCAAAAAGACGGCTCAACATTTTACGCCACAAATCTTTAGCGGAAATCGTTTTATAATAAGTAATCTGGCCCAATGCCGCTTTTTGTTCATACATTTTATATTTTTTTTCAAACTCACTTCCATAAATATGATGCAAATCAGGAACTTCATGAGGAGAAAAAAGCGTCCATTGTCCATCGTCTTCAATGCGTTTCATAAAAAGATCCGGAACCCAGTTTGCCGTATTAATGTCATGCGTTCTCCGTCTTTCATCGCCCGTGTTACGCCGCAAATCAAGAAAATCTTCAATTTCTAAATGCCATGATTCCAAATAAACAACAGCAGCAGATCTTCGTTTACCACTTCTATTAATAGCAGCGGTAGTATCATTGGCAATTTTTAAAAAAGGCACAACTCCCTGAGATTCTGTTTTAATACTTTTAATAAATGTACCTACCGCACGAATGTTAGTCCAATCATACGCAACACCGCCAGACCATTTAGACATCTGCGCTTGATCGCCGATACATTTAAAAATATGGTATAAATCGTCTTCAACGGTACCCAAAAAGCACGAGCTTAATTGTGGACGGGTTAACGCTGCATGTAATAAAGTAGGAGTTGATGGTACATAGAGCATTTGAGACATCACCCTATAAAATTCTATTGCACGGTCATCCTTATGTTCTTCATTAAGTGCCAAGCCCATAGCAACACGCATCCAGAAAATCTGCGGCAATTCAAGAATACCAAATAGTTCAGAACGCACAAAATAGCGCTCATAGAGTGTACGCAAACCCATATAATCAAATAAAAAATCACGATCAAAAATAATATGCTGCGCGAGTCTTTCGATATCAAACGAAAGCATTTCCTTAACAAATAAATCTTCTTTTACCCCATATTCGATACTTTTAATAAAAGCTTTTCTATATTCAGCATCTATGTTGCCAGACAATACAGAAACACCCGTAACTTCTTTATATAGTTTTTTAAAAAGAAGGCGACCTGCAACATAGGTATATGCCGGATCACGTTCTGCAAAACATATTGTTGCATAGACAAGTCCATCTGCTAATTCAGCAGCTGAAATACCGTTAAAAATATTCTTAATCAGCTCTTGAAAAATAATATCCGGAGCAATAACGTCCTGATCATTGTGTGATGCCCATTCTATAGTACGATAAATACGTTCTGCACTAAAAGGTCTCGTAGTACCGTCTTTATACGTCACACAATAAGTCGCCAGACTCTTTGTTTCCTGATTATTTTCTGAGTAAATCATACCGCTACTATTTCGAAAAATATTACGCGCAGGTTCCATAGCACCATTCCCTTCATTCAATATTTTTTATATATACACAATTTAAAATCTTTAAATAATCCAAAAAAAACAAAAAAAACCATTAACCCATTTTTATTATAGTGGGCCACAACAGACATCCAACTAAAAAAATATCATCTTTTATATATATAATAGTAACCGGGGAATGCTTGATAATCAAATACTTTTTTAACTTTTATTCTGAACAAATATCTTACATTTTTTACAATATAAATGAGATACAATAATGCAAAAAGAAAGGTGAGAAAAGCTGAATAATATAGTGGCATCCTGCACCAGCAAGGAGCTCAAATATAAACAGTAAAAATAGAGGGGAATTTAAAATGGATATGAGAAAATTTCGAAATCAAAAGCTGCTGCGGGTAAGCCTAACAGCAATTTTTATACTTATCTTATATCCAAACAGGTTCGTATATCATGTCAAAAACAATTACCAAAAGCCTAACAACAATTTTAATTTTAACATTCTCACATAGCACCCAAAAAACTATCTTTTACGATTCTAGTTTTTGTATCTATAATATTTCTTTCTGGGATTTATTAAATATACCCAACTTAAGCGCCACTGCTCCCAGTACAATCATTCCCACCCCAACAAACCCAACAAAAATTTGGTATATGGCATTTGATGCTTCTAGCCGATCTAATCGATCTAATACTTCTTGCGGTACACTTGCTTGCCGAACCATTTGTGCTGCCCTCTGAGATTCAGCTTCTTGCAAACGAGATTCCATAGCTGCTTTTATTTCTTGCTGCGCTGCTATTTGTACTTGTCGCTGAGATTCTGCTTCTTGTAACTGCTTTTGTACTGCAACCTGCGCTTTTATTACTGCTCTATGACTAGTTTCTACATGCATAATTTGTTCTTGCAAAGCGGTAAGTCGAGTAGCTATTTCTTGCTGGCTCTTAATTATTGCTGCGTCTATTGCAGCTTCAAAATCGTTTCTTACTTGTATGTCTTGTTGTTCTAAAATTTTTTTTAACTCAATATTATCTGCACGCAAACAATCTTCTATCGCCCCAATCCTTAACATCACCTCCTCATTTTCTTCTACTAAAATGCCCAGACGTATCAACTCTGATTGCATCGCACATTGCTTTGCAGCTAAACCATTCATATTCTTTATGGCGGTTGTTAAACGACCCTGTAACCACAATCTCTGCTCTTCTGCCAAGTATAATATAGAAATATTATTGCCATTCTCTAAATTGTATTTCAACCTCTCATCACCGCTCATATTAATGCAAATTTTGGCAACCAGACCCTCAAGAATTTCAGTACGATTACCCACCTTTTCAATATCACGGTCTGTTTCTACACATCGACGATTAAAATTCTCGGCTAAATCATCGCCTTTCAAACTAACACCATCAACCACTGGTTGATTATCGTTTTTTTGCTCTTTTACATTTTTTTTGCGTGAACTAAAAAAAACCGCACTTTTCAAAACAGGTGCATTAAGCACAAAACAAAAACTCAAAATAACCATTGCTTTCAATCTCACCAATGCTCCTTTTTAAAATATCAATTAAAAAGAGCTGTCTTTTTACGACAACCCTCTTTAAAATTTCTTACTATTATTATCTACTTACTGCTTACGCGTCTCCCCGTACCTTTTGCTGCAATTGAGCAAGTAAGTCTGGCCTCAATACGAACGCTCCAAGTACGATTACCCCACTAACAACAAACGCTCCTGCTAATCGATTTATTAAACTAGGCGCTCCTAATTCAACTATTTTTTGTTGTAGCCCTTCTATTTGTTCTTGCTGTTGAGTATTAAGCGCTTCTGTCGCTAAAAGTCGAGATTCTACTGCCGTTAAACGACCTGCGTTTTCAGCATTGCAAACATTTCTTGCTTCAATTTGTGTTGCCAGTTTTCCAGCTTCAGCAGCGATTGTTTTTTCTTGTTGTTGAGCTAACTGTGCGAACTGTTGAGCCAATTGTTCTTGCTGTTGAGTAAATTGTTGCTGCTGTTGTAATTCTAGAGCGCTACGCATTTGCTCCAAGGCTACAATACGGCCGCTTAAAAGCATTCTTTTTTGCGTCTGTTCTTCAACTAAATCTTTAATAGCTTTAGCTTGCGCTTCTTTTAATTCTTTACCCTGAAGATCAATTTGCCCTTTAAATGCTTCTATTTCATGCCCCAAACCCTCATATTGTTGTCTTTGAAGCTCTTCTAACTGTTTAAAATCTTCATCTAGCTTCATAACAAACCGTAATTGACTAGTATGAGCTAAAACTATATTTTCAATCTTCTTTCGAGTTTCGTGCATATCGCGGCCAAAATCATCAATACGATCTTCGAGCATACAACTAGCATCTTCCAAGTGCTGAAAGCGCCCATCTAAGTCATGCAAATTCTTACCTTCAAACGAACCAACATAACTCGCTTTATCTTTCTTTAATCTTACTTCAAGCGATGGTGGCTCATTTGCTAAAACTTGACTCACATTTAAAGCTTGACTCACATTTAAAGCTTGACTTGCATTCACACTTCGACTCAATAACTCCTGCCTAGATGGTGGCTGCTCCAATAGCCCTTGACTGCATGTTGCATCAAAAAAACCTACGGTGCTTTTAGTCAGGCCTGCCATATCACTTGCAGTCAAATCAATCACCTGACGCTCCCTCTGTGCAGGTAAAGGAGAAAGTGAAGCCTCTGCTGCCCCCTCCATACCAAATGCAGAACCAAAGCTCAAAACAACCATTAACAAAAATCGTAATTCCATCGACATCGCTCCATAAAATTATAAATCTCACACATCATATAACACCAAAAAACCAATTCGCTACGCTACCCCCGTACCTTTTCCAAAAGTTGCTTAAATAATCCTGGATTAGCTACCGCTACCCCAAGCGCACAAAAAAGAACAAACGAAAACCCTTTAGCCACTCGACATATGATATTAATTTGACCCTGCTGAGCGTTTATTTGATCCTGCAATAATTTTGTTTCTACTGTTGCTAGCCGTTTTTTCTCTGCTTTTTCGCGCTCTAATGCAGCTATTTTTTCTTGCTGACTATCTAATCTTTCTTGCTGTGCGCCTAATTCTTGTTGCAGCACCTTTAGTTTTTTTTCCTGTTTGCCGAATAATATTGCTGCAGATTGATTCAATCCCTGTAAATTTTCTTCCAGCACTTGCAATCTGCCTTCTTGTTTCTGCCGTTCTTCAACTGCCTTGATGGTAATTGCACCCAGTTGCTGCAAACCATGCTTCAGGATTCGTACATACGATAGCCCCTCTTGTGCCGTCTCTTGCAACCTTCTTATTTCTTTTTGTTGCCTTTGCAAAGCTTTATTATGACTCCCAAACAACTGCCTACCCTCATTCAATTGCTTGTCATGTTTCAATAAAATTACTTCTTGCTGTTTTAACTGCCCGATCCCAGAAGTATAGACATTACCAAACGCAAAACAAATACCAAATAACACAATTAAATATAATTTCACCAAACACCCCCATATCCCATCTTGAAGCCAAACCCACTAATATCAATTTCATATAATTATTTTGATACTTCACCTTCAAAAACAATTCGTCAAACACCAAGCAAAACACTACAATTAGAATTATTATGTTTAACGCAGTTACGAAATTCGTTCTTGTAACCGATTATAAAGTGTTTCAAATATGCCCGATTTATATGCTACTACACCAAATAAAACTGCAGCTACTAGCCCATTAGCCAATCGATACATTCTACTAATTTGGCCCTGCTGAGCCACTATTCGATCTTGCAATTCTTTTAATTTTGCCTGTTGCTGCTGCTGCAGTTGTTTTTGCTGAGCTGATCGTTCTTCCATGGCTTTTATTTCTTCTTGTTGCCGATCTTGATATTGCATAATCTCATTCAATCCATCATGAATTCTCGCTTGATTTCTTGCTGTAATATCAATACGCTCCAATGCAAACTCAACATCACGCTCTATAGCTTTTTGTTCTTGTACCGATACGCAGCCTATACGACGAAACCAAATAAGCATGCGCCTTAGATGGCCAATACCACCATCATTACCTTGCGACGGTTGCGGTTGTGGCCTCAAAGCAGGACATCCTTGCTCCTGCCATACTTGCGTTGCATCTACTATTTGGTTCCTAAGATCAATTAATAGTGACACTGATTCTTCTTGTTCATTTACCTCTTCAACTATTAGCACTATCTTCTCTCTAAGCCCATCAACCACTTGTAGGCCATCTGATAAACTTGGTATTCCATTCATCATCCTGAAATCTCCATTGCCCAAATGAGAAGCATATAAGTTATCAAAAACAAAAACAAAACCCAATAATACAACTAAACGTACTATCATAAAACAACCTCGATTCGATAATGCATAACCAAAACAACACCCAAAGCGCCAAAACAAGCCAATTCCAATAGCATTATTTTGGACGCCAGAAAAAACTCGAAAAACAAAGCTCTTTATTAAATAATATACCCATAGAATATACAGAATGCAAATAGAAAAATACAAAAAAACTATAAATGCAAAAAGGGAAAAAAAAGTAAAAAAATAAAAGGTGAAGCAATACGATGCGACACGTGAAAGTATAAAAAGAAAACAGGGAGCCATCTTTTTATGATAACTCCCTGTATATTTGTGTGCGCTATTCGATTTTCAACTATGAATGGTTATTTGTGTCTACCATTTTAAGTAAATATGTCGATTTTTCAACTACATAAAAACAAGTAAAAAAACAAAAGCCTAGTCTTTCCCTTTCACAAAATAGCCTGTCACAAAACAGGCTCCAATAGCCAATAAGCTTGCGAGTGTTCCCGCTGCCTGTTTCGGATTCTCTTTCGCGTAAGCAGTAGCAACATCTTTAGCCCCAACAACTCCAACGCTAACGCTAGAAAGTGCTTTTTGCGCGAGATTTAGTTGATTATAATGTGCTTCTTTTTCTTTAAGCTCTTGCTCTTCTTCCCAGGTTAGTGATTTTTTAACGTTTCCTTCGGGAGCACTAGGTTGCCTTTCACTTTTTACCCAACCCTTAATACCATCCCAGTTATACCAAATATTTTGTCCTGCCAACATCAAGAACGCAACCCCTCCCACCTTGTTCCAGGTTATTGATGGATAATTGTTGAATATCTGCCCCTTTATTCCTTTTCGGTCAAGCGGCCTCAACGAAGATCTGCTTCGAACTAATGCTGACGTTTGAGCTTGATCTAATGCTGACGTTTGAGCTTGATCTAATGCTGACGTTTGAGCTTGAGCTTTGCTTAAAAGAACCGCTGCTTTCTGTTCTGCAGATGGCTCTCTTGGCGTAGGAGGCCCCTCAGGGCTTGGTGAACTAGACAAACTAGACAAACTAGACAAACTTGATGAACTTGACGAACTTGACAAACTTGGTGCGCTTGCACTTGCCGACGAACTAAACGAGCTAGATGAACTCGATGAACTAGACGAACTAGACGAACTTGTTGAACTTGGTGCGCTTGCACTTGCTGACGAACTAGAACTAGACGAACTAGAACTAGACGAACTAGAACTTGATGAGCTAGATGAACTTGTTGAACCTGTTGAGCTAGACGAATCTGTTGCTCTTGTTGAGTTAGACGGGCTTGGTGATCTTGATGAATTATGTGAGTTTGATAGCTCGCCACTTTCCAATCCCTCTATTCCTAAACCTAGAGTAGAAGTAGAAAAACTACCACCTTCCTCGCGAACCTGATTCTTAGATTCTGCTCTAAAGAAAGCAAAAACAGCCCCGACGGCTCCTAGCGCCGACGCTATTCCTCTAGTAGCAATTTCTCCTTCGCCTGCGACTACTGTAGTCATACCATTGCCATCTAGCAAACTTGTTGAATCTTTTGCCCTTGGTGTGCTCGATGTACTCCATATGCTAGACGAGCTTGATGATCTTAGTTGCTTTGGTGAACTTAGTGGCTTTGGTGAACTTGGTGTGCTTAGCCTACCCAACTCCTCATCCCCATCGCCATCTAGCGAAAATGGTGCATCTAATAGTCTTAGCGAACTTGGTGAACTTGATGAATTTGGTGAATTTGGTGAACTTGGTGAACTTGGTGAACTTGGTGAACTTGGTGAACTTGGTGAACTTGGTGAACTTGGTGAACTTGGTGAACTTGGTGAACTTGGTGAACTTGGTGAACTTGGTGAACTTGATGAACTTGATGAATTTGGTGTGCTTAGCGAAAGCAATTGAGAAGGATTCCTATTTGCCCCCTGCGCTTGGGCTGCTAGCATTACTAGCGCTGCTGCTATTGATGCACCTGGCAATACTGATACTAATACTGTTGAAGCGTTAAAATCGCCCGGTGCTAAGCTATTAAAATAATTATGAGTTACCGGACGACCGTCAATAATAACAACGTGTCGCTCGCTATCACGACCACCCTCCAAAACCAAATATTCTTCCCCTTCCTTATCCCCACTTTGCCAAGACATAGGAGCTGAGTACTCATGGTTAGACTTCTTACTGTATTGGCAGCACGAATAACCTCCATCCTCTTTTTTTGTTAGCACCAACCTGGTAGAAGGAGAATGAGAAGAAAAAGAAGAATGAAAATAAAAAGCACCTTGCTCATCACCAACTTCTCTGCTCAAATCACCTGAGTTCCTCGGCAAACTTGATGCACTCGATGCACCTGATGGACTTGGCCCACTTAATGGGCTCGATGGACTTGCAGCAGCAACAGATGAGTCCGCTTTTCTAGAATCGGCAAGAGCTTGCACTCTACTAAATATATCCTCTACCTCTGCTTCTACTGCTATCCGCAATTCTTTGCTGCTCAAACTACTTGCTGCAACCTCAACGGTAGGAGCCGCAGTGGCAATAGTAGCAGCAGGTTGTTGCTCAGCAGCTGTTATTCTAGCAATTACAGATCGTTTAAAATTCTCCAATACCGGCCTTACTTCCCTACGTAGCAAATCTTCATTTGTTGCATGGCGATCTGCAGCTATAGCACTTGCTTCACCAATTATACCACTTGCCAATACTTCTGCATCTTCTCTGCTCAAATTGCGCACCGCAACATCAACCGCAGGATCTGCAAATAGTTGTGGTGAATCTATTGTGGTTGAGATAGCTGTTATTGGTGCAGCTGGTGAACCCATATTATGTTGACTTAACGGCCGTTGAAGTGCTACAGAGAACTTCTGCCCCACGAAGGCAATAGCTGTTTTTTGTGCTTGAGCTGTTTTTTTTGCATCTCTCACTTGTTCGAAAATGTCTGGACTATCAGCCGTAGCAGTTTGTAAGCCACTAAAAATAAAAAAACTTAACAATACCAAAAAACGTAATTGCATGCGAAAAACCTCCAAATAAAAAATTTATTAATTATATACAAATTTATCTACTATTCTACTTCTATTTTTTGCTTTTACCCCAAAAACTATTCTATGCAGAAACTGCTCTATTTTAAAGTAAATAATACCTTAAAGTCAACCAAAAAGCTATAAAAGCTCATTATAACTTTTTGGTACATTTGCTAAACCAACACTTGCATGATCTCTCAATATCAAACAAAAGCCTACAAATAATAAAACTCCAGTCTCTATTTAAAAGCTGCTTTATGACTGTCCTTTACGTGCAAAATTAATTAAAAATGGTACTGCAGTTACCACGCATCCTGCAACAACCCGGTTTTCACTCATTGCTTTCCACGCTTTTTGTGGAACAGTTTTCGGCTGCAAAGCGTTTGCTGAATCATTCGTTTTTTTCGGAGAAGTACAATAATCATAGGCACCTTTTGCAACGGCTGTTGCCATTAAAGCTATCGCAATTTCACCAGAATGTTCATTCAACCCTGCCACTACAGATTCAGTTATAGTTCCAGCCAAAAAACCTTTTTCAGCAGATTCAGCTATAGTTCCAGCCAAAAAAACTTTTTCAGCGAGCTCTACCGGCGGCCTCGACGCCACTATCTTCTCTACTTCTTTTAGACGAGCATTTATTTCTTTTAGACGAGCATTATCCTGATTTACAGCATGAACTAAACTCGTTACAGTTCTATCTAAAATCTTCATACGCTGATCAAAGGTTACTGTACCATAGTCTGTTTCGTAGCTACCTACGGCTTTCACGTCCCATACTAAAGCCTCTACATCTTCTGTCAATTTCTCAAGGATATTCGTAACCATTGCTTGAAAATTCTTCGGGTCTATTGCCGCCTGTGAGGCGCTCCTAACAATCACTCGTCTGAGCCCCGTTAACAATGCTGCTGCATCTACTTTCGAATCTTCTTGAACCGCCTCCACCGACGCTTCCATAGCTCTCAAACCAACGAAAGAAAAACTTAATAATGCACCTACAATTAAACGTAATTTCATAAACCGTTCTTAAAAAAAAGTTATTTAATATATATAACTTCCAATAGCTACTCTATCTCTTATACTTACTTCAAAAACTACTTTATTTAAAGTAAATAATACCTTAAAATCAACAAAAAAGCTATAATAGGATATCATCGCTTTAATTAAAATATTAATCTGCCCCCTCAGTATATCTTTAAAAAAATCGCCAACTATGCTGCCTACAAAAAAAAGAGAGCCATCTTTTTACAACGACTCCCTCTATATTTCTATATTATCCAGCTTATTCAGCTATATTTTAATCTTCACTTGGTAAACCAGCGACTACTATTTTGGTGAACCAGCGGCTGCTTGACTACTGGCTTTCGAACATAATAGTTTAAAGGCAACAGCACCAACAGTAAGCGCGATAGCCGGCGCCTTCTCTTTGGTAACTTGCCATAATTTTTTATGCCATTTCTCATCGCCTTGCGGCCATAAGCTTCCATTTTTATAATGGTATCCCAAATATACTACGTTTCCGACAACTGCCGCAACCACAGCACCATTGCCACAAACATTCAAAGTCGATTGGATATCCCCAAGAGCTTTTGTAGCATTTTCAACGTTGTCCGTTAAAGCTGGCACTTGGGCCTCTAAAGCTTGTGCACGCTCAACAAATGGTTCCAATGCCAGCCTAGTTATTACTAGGGCCCTTTCTAGGTTGCCATCCTTTATAGCAGTTATCTCACCTATATTATTTATGGCACCAGTCACATTCTCATATAGAGCTGCTATAGTTTTTACTGCAATAACTTCCTTTACCTCTTCATCATCCATAGCAGATAAATTACCAATCAAACCAAAACTAAATAACACAGCCAATAAACGTAATTTCATAAAAGAACCTTTGAGTAAAAAAAATTATTAAATATATAACTTCCAATAACTACTCTATCTCTACTTAAAAGCTGCTTCACAAATATATTCTCTACCCACCTTACTCAAAAAACCACCCTAGCACTAACCAAATTCTAAAAACTATGACTGTCTCGTACGTGCAAAATTAATTAAAAATGGTACTGCAGTTACCACGCATCCTGCAACAACCCGATTTTCACTAATTGCTTTCCACGCTTTTTGTGGAACAGTTTTCGGCTGCAAAGCGTTTGCTGAATCATTCGTTTTTTTCGGAGAAGTACAATAATCATAGGTACCTTTTGCAACGGCTGTTGCCATTAAAGCTATCGCAATTTCACCAGAATGTTCTTTCAATCCTGCCACTACAGATTTAGTTATAGTTCCAGCCAAAAAACCTTTTTCAGCGGGATCCTTCAAATGCCCCATCTGCTTTAGAGCGGCAGAAATATCTTTTATAGCCGCCGCTTGATGATTGTCACTTTGACTTAAAATCTGCAGACGCAGACTAAGAGGCCTTGTTACTTCTTTCCCGCCTTCCCCCTTTACCTTGCAACTACCTATGGTTGGTATTGCTTTTGCCAAGCCTTCAATGCTCTTCGCAACCATTGCTTGAAAATCCGCCGGGCTCATTTCCTCTGCTCCTTCTTCCAAAATCCTTCTTCCGAGTTCCGTCACGAATTGTGCTGCCCCTATTTTCTCATCTTCTGAAGACGCCGCTTCCATAACTCTCCAACCAACGACAGAAAAACTTAATAATGCACATATAATTAAACGTAATTTCATAAACCGTCCTTAAAAAAAAGCTATTTAATACATATAACTTCAAAAATTACTCTACTCGCTTATACCCCATTTATTTCCCCTCACTTTAACTTAACTAAACTTAAATCAGCTTAAATTAACACTAATAACAGTGCAATCACTGACATGAGCTTAATTAAAATATTAAGCGCTGGCCCAGATGTATCTTTAAAAGGATCACCCACCGTATCACCAATAATTGCCGCTCTATGCGCTTGCGACCCTTTACCACCCAAATTACCCGCTTCGATAAACTTCTTAGCATTATCCCATGCGCCACCACTATTTGCCATCATTAAAGCAAGAGAAACACCAACAACAAGCGCCCCAACTAATAGGCCACCAAGCGCCTCTTTATTCAATGCAAAGCGTACAATAACCGGCGCTAAAATAGAAACAACACCCGGTAAAATCATTTTTTTAAGAGAAGCACGCGTGCTAATTGCAATACAACGATTGTAGTCTGGCTCAGCAGTACCTTCCATAAGACCTGGAATGGTCTTAAATTGTCGTCTTACTTCAAGAACCATTTCCAATGCAGCATCACCAACAGCTCGCATAGTCAAAGCAGAAATTAAAAAGGGAATAGTGCCACCAACAAACATTCCTGCCATAACATACGGATCTAATATATCTAATACCGCAATATGAGCTTCCTTAGCATACGCAGAAAGCATTGCTAACGCAGTCAAAAGAGCTGATCCTACTGCAAATCCTTTACCCATAGCTGCCGTTGTATTTCCTAATGCATCCAACTTATCAGTAATAGATCTAACTGATGAACCAAATCCGGCCATTTCTGCTATACCACCCGCATTATCCGCAATCGGACCATACGCATCAACAGTCATAGTAATACCGACCGTTGCAAGCATAGACACCGCTGCAAGCGATATACCAAAAAGACCACCACCATAGATGAAAGAGATTAACGTAATACCTGACAATGCCAATACCGGCAAAACGGTTGATTCCATACCAACAGATAGTCCATAAATAAGATTTGTTGCAGCACCCGACCGAGAGCTTTCTGCAATCTGTTCTACTGGATTTCCACCTGTATAATATTCAGTGATTTTGCCAATTAAAATACCGCCAATACAGCCACCGGCAATTGCCACAAAAAAAGAACCGCTCAACTGCATAAAGGCAAGATAAAAATAAGAACCGATAAGCAATACGCTCACTGCTATGTAAGAAGCACAATTAAGCATAGCTGATGGCTCTAAGCGCAATACGAGGCTAGAAGAGAGTCCAATTGCCGAACCTATCAACCCTAACGATGCCAACATTAATGGTAAGGTAAGAAAAGGAAGAGATACGCCATATTCATTCAAACATAAAATCATAGATGATGCCAAAGTACCCACATATGACTCATAAATGTCTGCTCCCATACCCGCTGTATCGCCGACACAATCACCAACGTTATCTGCTATAACTGCAGGATTACGAGGATCATCTTCCGGAATATTAATTTCAAGTTTTCCCACTAAATCTGCGCCAACATCAGCTGATTTGGTATAAATACCACCACCGATACGAGCAAAAAAGGCTACTAAACTTGCACCAAGACTAAAGCACGTCAAAATCAATGGCAATTTAACACTATCAACAAAAAAATAGAACAATATGGTCATGCCTAAAAGGCCTAAACTTGCTACCGCAAACCCCATAACTCCACCACCAAAAAATGCAACAAGAAAAGCACCGTATTCGCCTTCATTTTTAGCAGCCATTGTTGTACGCACATTGGCCATAGTAGCAGCTTTCATACCCAGGAAACCGGTCAATGCTGGCAATATAGAACCAATAATAAAAATAACCGCCGCTACCGGCTCTTTAGCAACAAATGCTATAATTCCTGCTATAAGAGCAACAACAATAGCAATGACCGTATATTCTTCTTTGAGAAAAATCATCGCCCCTTGCGCGATTGCATCAGCTATTTTTGCCGCCTTTAAATCAGTGACTTTAATGGCATTAATCCGCTGAAACAATAACAACACAATAGCAATTCCTGCAAATGATGCGGTGACACAAATACAAAAATAATGGAGTAATTCCACGCCCTACCCTCTGTTTATAAAAATTAAAAATATATAAATTCAAAAAACACATGATCTAATTATTTTACTGATTAGTTATCTAACTGTAAAGTTTTATATATGCAAAAAATAATACTATATAAACAATAAATCTAAGCACTTGTGCTTATAGTATAAAAATACTATTCTAATTTATTATTTTCAAACAGAACTCACGCATTAACATCAGAGAACTATCCTATGAAGCAGATCCGCCAATTACACGCATTTCCTAAAAATTAGTTTTCGCTTACAAATCATTAACATCAAGCACGCTATCATGCTAATCTTTTTTTAAAGAAATCTAATTCTTCTAAAAAAGAGATAACCATAGCCATGAAAATATCAATACAAAAACTTTTTTTGCAAAAACCATTTTTTATATCTCTTTTTTTCAGCGTACAAATACTGCTCATTATCGCTCATATCTATAAACAAACGCTTTTTATTAAAGAATCTTATTTACAACAAAAATTAGAAAAAACAAAAAAAGAACTTGATCAAGAAAATCAGAAACTTACCCAAGAACTCTATTCTTTGCAAAATTATGATACAATAGCAACGTATGCACGTACTGTATTAAAAATGGAGCCGCTCAATATTCACCATATTAAAAAACTACCTGCATACTATTAAAAAATTACCAACATACTATTGCGTACAAATATTTATTAAAAATGGGATTTGCTGTGATTAAAAAAAATTGGCGCTATTCACCTACCCATAAACACTCACCCCCTCTTCAACATTCACACGCCAATCAAAATGTACACGCCAATCAAAATGCACGCATTACTTACAAAAACTTTACCAACAAAAGCACCCTGCTATTTATCCTATTTTTCTCTGCCTATTTTCTTGTTATATGCAATCTTTATCGTATTCAAATACGAGACAAATTCTTTTTTACTCAACTAGCAGATCAGCAACATACCATAACCACCACCATAAAGCCTGAACGAGCTCTGATTTTTGATCGTCACCATAATTATTTAGCAATTAATCATGATTGCGTATCAGCTTTTATAATCCCTAATAAATTAAAAACTCCAGAAGAGACCATCACTCTGCTATCTCACTATTTTCCCCATACACTAAACAAACTAAAAACAAAAAAACATAAACAATTTATGCAAAAACAGTTCATGTATATACAACGTAAACTTTCTCAAGAGCAGATAGAAATGCTCAAAAACAGCAACAATAAAGACATTCAGCTGCTGCGAGAATCAAGTCGCTTTTATCCAATTGCTTGCGCGTCACCCATTATAGGAAAAACAGATATTGATAACAAGGGCATACTCGGTATCGAATTATATTATAATAAACAGCTTGCTGGTAGCCCAACACAACAATTACTACATAAAGATGCCCGTTCTGGTTATTTTTATGTACATGAAAATCCTGCTCATACGCATACGCACAATATGCACGCAAACGACAACAATACTCACATAAAAAATGCTCCTACCTCTATCACGCTAACTATTGATAGTAAATTACAATTTTTAGTTTCAGAAGAACTTAAAAAAACGGTTTCCGCATTTGAATCTCAGTATGGCTGCGCACTCATCATGGATCCAAAAACAGGCGAAATACTTTGCATGGCAACATACCCTTCATTTGACCCCAACAGCAATTCGTTTGAAAATAAAGATTTAACCAAAAACCGCATTATCTCTGACACCTACGAACTTGGATCAATTATTAAAGTGTTTGCAGCGCTTGCAGCTCTTGAAGAAGGGGTTGTCACCGCCGACGAACTAATCAATTGTAAAAATACCAAGACAACTCGTGAGTCAGGAAGAACTATTAATACCACGAATGCTCATGGCCTTATTCCCTTTGCCGATGTTGTTGCTCTTTCTAATAATATTGGTACTGCTATTGTTGCAAAAAGATTGGGTACATCTCTCTATACCCATTATAGACGTCTTGGGCTCGGTACAAAAACAGATATAGAACTACCCGGGCAAGAAGGTGGCTTTGTAAATCACCCCGACAACTGGTCAAAACAATCAATTATATCTTTATCATACGGCTACGAAGTTACTGCAACATTATTGCAGATAGGTACCGCATTTTGCTTGATAGCCCGAAACGGCTATCCGGTTTCACCTACTATTATCTATGATAATAACACCCAAAATACCGACAACAAAAACACTAATACTCGAAACATGTCTCAATCACACAAAAAAAAGTTGCCAAAAAACAAACAACTTCACACAGAACAACTTTATTCAGACAAAAGTATCTCAACCATTAAAGAAATATTAGAACGAACTACACAAGCAGGAACTACCAAACAAGCGCGTATCAAAGGCTATCGAATTATGAGCAAAACAGGTACTGGGTGCCAACTAGTAAACGGCGCATATGATCTTAATAAAAACATTTTCACCTGCGCTGGCATTGTAGAGAAAAACGATTATCAGAGAGTCATAGTTACCTTTGTTAAAGACACTACTCGCAAAAAAGTATTAGCATCTACGGTGGCTGCACCTCTTTTTAGAGAAATTGCACAAAAAATGTTAATTCACGACCGAGTTATATAATACCAGTTTTTTAAAACTAAATTATCTTATATCTGACTCCTTAATGGGCGCCAGATATAGCTAAACACTTTAATTTAACAAAATTTTGATATAGATTGGGTTAACATGAGAGTATTTAAATAGACTATTTTGCTTAAAAGGGAATTCTTGTAATGAACAAATATAAACGTACCTATTTCGCCCATATTTTTACCAATATAAAACAGTTTTTACCTATCTTACTGCATGTCAACAACTTACTTCAGGCCAATAATAGCCGATATATCTCGTATATTTTTATTTTTATTCTATTTTTAGTTACTACACACAATAACGTATACAGCAAGCCACATCAAGTCCATAGCCGATCTTTTATGTTAACCAGACCAGCTTACCAACACTTAAGCACACAACAAGCCCTATGGCACTCTATTATCTATAACAAAATAGGAAAAACTCAAGCGGCCACGCGTGCAATCTGTTTTTATCAAAAATCTCTCAGCTTAGAAAAAACTGCCCATTACTTTTTACCCCCCTGTATCGATACCGTCATGGTTGCTGGTGACAATAATAGGCCGGATATTCTTCATGATCGCACGGTACGCGCTGAATGGCTTGGCCTTGACTCAACATTTAGAGGTTCATTTACTCTAAACCCACTCGAAACACAAACAGGGTTTCTTCTCGAATACAATCAAAACTTAAACGCATTCGTTGATTTTGATATGTTAAAGAATTATTGGATAAGTATCAATATCCCCTTTGTAAATATGCAACGATCGCTTAACTTAGAAGAAAAAAAAATGGTAACTCCTAATCCAGACAAAACCGACTCTCCGGCAACTATTAGGCAAGCTTTTCAGCAACCAGCATGGTGCTATGCCCATATACCAGACTGCTCACAAAAAGCACGTGCCGCAGAAATCAGAATCGCTATTGGCAGTTCCCTGGTGTCAGATGATTACTTTCAATTCGCGTATAACACGCTGCTGATCGCACCAACAGGAAACAAACAGACCGGAAAAGAAACTTTTGAAGCTGTTGTTGGAAACAACCAGCATTTTGCATTTGGAGGAGCAATATTTTTTCAATTCCCCATAAACGAAGATACAAGCAACTATGGGCTCTGTTTTTTTAGTAATCTTGAATCTGTTTTTAACATTCGCAATACCCAACACAGGACTCTTGATCTGAAAAATAAGCCGTGGAGTAGATATTTGCTTTATAACGAACAGGGCGAAGGTGGTCGCAGTAATATTCCAGGCGTTAATCTCCTTACTCATAGCGTACTCGTACGCCCCTATGGCGTTTTTGATTTCTCCGGTGGATTACGCTATATATCATCTGCAATCGAAGCTGAAATTGGCTACAATGTATGGGGAAAAAGCAATGAACGGGTCGAGCTCAAACGCCCTTACTACCACCCGTGTGAATATTCTGGTGTCTATGGAATTGCCGGAAGCAAACCAAATACTACGGCAAGTCAAAGTAGTATCGCTTATCAAGCTGCAGATGACGCTATCTTTACCCCTATTACATTACCAATTAACCCAATTACCCAATTAAGTGGTGCGGCTTTTACCGATCTTGATCCGTCATCGGCCGAAAGTGGTAGTGTGTTAAATCACAAAGTGCATGTCTCTGTCGGTTCTTCGTTACCCTGTCGACATGGCAAACCATTTATTAATGGTGGCGCGTATATTGATATTCCACAAAAGAACACATCGCTACGAGTCTGGGGCATCTGGTTTTCAGCCGGATCTTCGTTTTAGCAACGTACAGGCAATAATTAAAAAAAGAGAGCCTTCTTTTTATAGAAAGCTCTCTTTTTTTAATTATCAATATTAATCTATACGCACCCGTACCTATACTTAATACATTCCTGGCATACCACCCATGCCACCCATTCCTGGAGCAGCTGGCATCGATTCTTTTTTATCTTGTGGTAATTCAAAAATAGCTGCTTCAGTAGTAAGCAAAAGACCTGCTATAGATGATGCATTTTGAATAGCTGAACGAGTAACTTTAGCTGGATCAACAATACCAGCTGCTATCATATCAACATATTCACCATTTTTGGCGTCAAATCCAATACCAAATGCTGATTCACGAACTTTGTTGACAATAACCGCTGCATCATGACCAGCATTAGATACAATAATTCGCATTGGCTCTTCTAAAGCACGCCGCACTATTTGTGCACCAAACTTCTCATCACCCGAAAGATTTAACGCATCAACTGCTGCTTGTGCACGCAATAAAGCAACACCACCACCAGCAACAATACCTTCTTCTACTGCAGCTCTTGTTGCGTGAAGCGCATCTTCAATACGATCTTTCTTTTCTTTCATCTCTGTTTCTGTTGCTGCACCTACTTTAATAACGGCAACGCCACCAGCTAATTTTGCTAAACGCTCTTGTAACTTTTCTTTATCATAATCAGAAGTACAATTTTCAATCTGCATTCTAATCTGTACAACACGCCCCTTAATAGCATCGGCAGATCCTTGACCTTCAACAATAGTAGTTGTATCTTTGGTGATCACTACCTTAGTTGCTGTACCAAGATCATGTAGCATTGCTGATTCAAGCTTCAAACCGATATCTTCAGAAATAAGTTTACCACCGACAAGAATTGCAATATCTTCGAGCATCGCTTTGCGGCGATCCCCAAATCCTGGAGCTTTAACCGCAGAAACATTTAACGTTCCCCGTAATTTATTAACTACAAGTGTTGCAAGAGCTTCACCTTCAACATCTTCGGCGATAATTAATAATGGTCGACCAGATTTTGCAGCTTGTTCTAAAATTGGCAACAAACTCTTCATAGTGCTGATCTTTTTTTCATAGATAAGAATCAGTGGATGATCAAAAGTTGTTTCCATTTTTTCAGCATGTGTTACAAAATAAGGAGATAGATAGCCACGGTCAAATTGCATTCCTTCAACCACTTCAAGTTCATCATTCATCCCTTTTGCTTCTTCAACAGTAATAACCCCATCACGACCAACACGTTCCATAGCTTCTGCAATTTGATTTCCAATAACAAGATCGGAATTCGCTGAAATAGTTGCTACCTGCTCAATCTCTTTTTTACCGGCAACTGCACGTGATTGCCTTTTAATATCAGCAACCACCGCTTTAACCGAAATTTCTATACCACGCTTTATTTTCATCGGATCAGCACCGGCAGCTACATATTTATTTCCTTCACGGAAAATAGCTTGAGCTAATACAGTCGCCGTTGTAGTACCATCACCCGCAACATCATGAGCTTTGCTTGCAACTTCACGGACCATCTGTGCGCCCATATTTTCTAGTTTATCAGCAACTTCAATCTCTTTTGCAACGGTAACGCCATCTTTAGTTATTAATGGAGCGCCAAAAGAACGCTCAAAAACAACGTTACGACCTTTAGGCCCAAGAGTAACTTTTACGGTATCGGCTAGAATATCTATCCCACGACGTATTTTTTCTCGTGCATCAACACCAAACACAATTTTTTTAACTGCCATAATAGACTCCAATCTTTGTTTAAATAAGATAAATTACTATTCTTATGCCAACATACCCCATCTTTACCCACCTATCGGCGGGGACCTCAATGCCCCATCTATCGACGGGGGCCCCATTTATTACAGAGACCACTTTAAGATGGCGACCCAATTTTATATCCCATCTTGCGACTGGGACCAGGGTGTTATACCCCACCCTTCCGGGCGGGGGCCCCGGGGTTTTTACCCTGTTTTATAGCGGACGCCCAAAGAGTGTCCGCCCATAATCCCCCTGTATGGGGGGCAAGGGGGGTGACCAACTCCCGTTATTATAAATTACTAATCCCTAAAATATCATCTTCTTTTAGAATAATATGCTCTCTATCAACTTCCGTCCCTGCATATTTTCCAAAATAAACAATATCGTTCACCTTAACATCTAGAGCCAAATGAGCTCCTGAAGCATCTCTGCGGCCTGCGCCAACGGCAACTACTCTTCCTGTTTGCGATTTTTCTTTAGCTGAATCAGGAATAATAAGGCCTCCTGCTGTTCGTTCTTGTGCTTCTATCCGCGCAACTAAAACTCGATCCCCCAATGGACGAAATGTTTCAAACATATGCTTTCTCCTACGATACAATTGTATATATACTAATATAAATCTATCAAACCTAATTATTGTGAAACCTAATTATAAGAATACAACAAAATCAGAAAATTACCATGTGTTTTTCGATAAAATGCATTTTTTTGATAATAAGTGACTCATATTTTATATATATTGTCACTCAATTATTACTTAATAAAGACAAAAATAGAATCAAAAAAAGGAGCTCGTATGTCTTCTATTTTCCCCTCACTCATATCTTCCGACCTGCTTAATCTCGGCAACACGATAAAAAATCTGGACCCTTACTGCGTGGGGTATCATATAGATATTATGGATAACCACTTTGTCCCTTCTTTAACCTGGGGAACCATGTTTGTTGATGCTATTTCTCAAGCAACACAAAACCAGCTCTGGATTCATCTTATGGTTGATAATCCCGCTTCTTGGATAGCTAAGCTACAACCCATAAAAAGCTCCTCTGAAAAAAAAACTCCTGCAAATAGTAGACTTGCAAAAAACAGTATTATTAGCTTTCACCTAGAATCAACTAAGCAGCCTTTAGACATAATTCAGGCTATTCAACAAAAACAATGGCGAGCATCTATTGCCATAAGCCCAGAAACACCGGTTACCGAACTTATCCCCTATTTACCCTTTATTGATCACATACTCTTGATGTCAGTACATCCAGGCAAATCGGGACAACCATTTATACCGAAAACAATAAATAAAATTACTAAACTACAAAGCTATTTAGCAAAACAAAATAAAACTCAAGCAATAACTATTGCCCTAGATGGGGGGGTTACCCATGCCAACTTTGCCAGTCTTGTAAAGCTGGGCATTAAAGATTTTGCTATAGCTTCTGCTCTTTTTGATACGCTAGACCCGGTGCAAGCGTTACAAAAATTACAAAAACTATAAACTAAAGATAAAAACATGAAAAACAAGCCCCCATTTCAAATAACGCCCCTTATCCTAGACCTATCAAATCAGATTACCCATGAACTTACTATTCTTGCCGGGGCGAAGTTACGCAGTACACCAATCATGCTACGCCGCGAAAATAAAATTAAAACGATTCAAGCTTCGCTTGCAATTGAAGGCAACACCTTAACTGTCGAACAAGTTTCTGATGTTTTTGAAGGCAAAATTGTCGTTGGACCGGTCAAAGATATCCAAGAAGTACGTAATGCTATTGCCGTATATAACCTACTAACCGATCTTGACCCATTATCGCTCGCTGATTTTAAAAATGCACACAACCTATTAATGCGTGATCTTGTAGAACAAAGGGGTAGTTGGCGGTCAGGCGGCGTTGCTGTTTTTAAAGGACAAAAAGTAGCACATATGGCCCCTCCTGCACATATGGTACCCTCACTAATGAAAGAGTTATTTTCTTTTATTACTGAAAATCAAGAAAGTTCATGGATCATTAAAGCATGCGTGTTTCATTATGAACTTGAATTTATTCATCCCTTTGTTGATGGCAATGGTAGAATGGGTAGACTATGGCAACAACTTCTATTAATGAAAGAAGATTCTGTATTTGAGTTTGTCTCCGTTGAAACAATCATAAAAAATAATCAAGCTTATTATTATGAGGCACTTGCAGCGTGCGACAAAGCTGCCGATTCAACACTGTTTATAGAATTTTGTTTGGCGCATATTCTAAGTGCATTACAATGGTATACACAGGCTGCCCTGCCACCAAAATAAAAATTTTGCTTTAAGCTGGCCGCCTTTTAACCCGCGCTTGCGCCAACTGTTCCTGCGCTTTTGAGCCGCCTTTTTTATTATCTTTTTGACTGTTTTTCGTATTATCTGTTTTATTATTCTCTGTTTTATTTTCTGTATCTTTTACGCTAACATCTTTGTTTTTAACTTCAACTTCAGGAGTAACTGAGTTAATATCACCACCCCTTGCTACTTCTGCTGCTAATTCACGAACAAAAGAGATAAAATCTTTTCTGATCTTTTTTGCACCACCAAAAGCATCAAATGCTTTTTTACACGCAATTATTATTGCAATTGATACACCAACAGCAATTAACTTACCAATCTGCCCCACCCATGACTCTCTTCCCATACTACGGTCAATACTACGGTCAAACAATCTCCCCAATCTTTCTTCTCCATCCATTCCCAATTCACCAAATAATGACTTTAATTTTTGACCTAACGTTGGATTTTTTACTGGATTGCCCTGTGCATCTAAAACAACAATTTCATCTAAATACTCTAACACAGCATTTCCACACCTAGCAAGGGCTTCACTTCCTGTTTCTACATTAGATAATGCAGCATCTATGTTTTTTCTACTATTTTCTAAAAATCCATTTTCCCCATTCTCGCCACTAGGGAGACGGCCAGCCAAAATGGCCATATTTAACTCACCTCTTTTTTTGAAAACTAGCCAATCTTCTGTAAATTGACTTCGCGGCCCCCCAAGTTCAGCAAAAATTTTCAATGCACTATCAACACCATTGTTTCCCTGAAGAATATTTCGTGCCCATACAGCACCCTTACTCTCACCTTCAAAATTTTTTCCATTCATTATTACTAAAAAACCGAACAAATTAGGATACAAATTTTTCCAAAATATTTGCCCCTCGCTCAATAATGCATTCTTTATGCCTTCTCCTTCAAGCTCAAGGTCTGCCTGCATAGGACAAACTACTTCCCCGACGCCCATTTCTTTTATAACATCACCAGCACCCACCACCGCGCTCCTACAAGCACTACCCGGCCCAAACATGCTATTATATCTCTCTAATTGAGCAATGGTGATCGGTAAACCTGCTGCTCTCCGCGCTTCAAAAAACGAAGCAAAAGCCATACTATTTGTCTCAGCAAAATCCTCTGTAGCTCTGGCCATATTTTCAACAACCCCCCGTTCTTCAACTTCTGCTAAAAAATTTTCCACCCGATCCGCCACCAAAGATATATCTTTAAATGTTAATTGAGCATGAGCTTGCAGCATAGGGCGCAACGGATTAAAATAACCACCAGTCGATCTTTCATTATCAATCTTTGTAGCCATTTTTTTTAACGTTTCTTCTTTTTCTAACTGTTTTTGCTCAGCTGTTTTTTTTAACATTTCTTTTCTTGCTAGTCGCTCTGATCGTTTTTTTAAGAGATCTTCAAGCTTTTGCTTTTCTCCCGCAAGCATCTTATTTTCTCGCTGACTTTTTATCAATGCTTGCTGTAAATTATGCATAGCGCTATCGCCGCTTTCCAAAATATCAATACCGGGCGCCATGCCAACAGCAGAAAAAGAGAAAAAACAGGCAAAAAATAAAAAAAAGATATTACTATAGCTAAATAGTCGCAAAATAGATAATCGCAAAATAGATTGTAACGGGTAATCTTGATAGATTTTAAAACTTCTCATTTTTTTAAAAGCCCCTAGCTATAAAATATAGAACAAAATTAACTCAACATATAAAACTATATATAAAATTATATAATTAAAACCACATAATATATGAGAACTATACAGTATAGCATATAAAAGTAAAAAAAAATCGCAACAGGGGAATATGCAATTTTTCATAAAAGAATACAAATAGAAACACAAGCAAAAGTTCCTCTACCTAGCTGAGCTTCGGGCCCAAAACCCTATGATTGACTCTGTGCTGAATTTCTGGTACAGTAATCTGTGATTAGAATCTAAAGAATTTGATCATAGGGTGGCAATGAAAAAAACTCCAACAATTAAATGCTACATAGCTTACAAAGGCAAAGAGTTCACTATTGAATGGTATTTCAATGCCAAAGGAGAAAGCCCTGCACTTGAATATTTTAAAAAACTAACAGAAAGCCAAAAAAACAAGACCTTTGAGTTAGTCAGGGCGATGGGTGATGTTGGAAAAATTATAAACACAGAAAAATTCAACTTTGAAGGGGATAAGCTTTTCGTTTTTAAACCTTCTCCAGATAGATTCTTCTGCTTTTTTTATAAAGGCTCAAAACTGATTATAACAAATGCCTATAAAAAAAAATCACAAAAAATGCCACCACGAGAGAAAGAGCGAGCATTGAAATTAAAAAATGATTATTTTAAACGATGTGATGAGGGGGAGTATTATGACTAAGGCAATAAAAAAAAAAATTAAATCAACATATGAAGAATTTATGGAAGCAAAAACTCCTAATCAAAAAAAACAATTTGAAGAGGGATACCGTGACTTCCTGCTTTCAGAGATGATTCTTGCAGCAATGCAAGAAGACAATATATCCGTAAGAAAGCTTGCCAAACTTGCTGATGTATCGCCAAGCATCGTACAAGATATGAAATCTGGCTCAAAGGTTAGTTTTAATACTAATAGTTTGTTTAAAATTTTACAAAAACTAGGCTATGATATCTTGCTTGAACGAAATGGCGTGGTTACTCCTTTAGGATTAACACAAAGCAATAAAAAATAAATTACCCACTAAAATCTCGCTAGCCCCGACTATAATTTTGAGAGCCCTGTTGAAACGTAAAGTAAAAAAATGGTGTGCCCGGAAGGATTCGAACCTTCGACCTACGGATTAGAAATCCGTTGCTCTATCCAGCTGAGCTACGGGCACAAAAAATATCATATAAAAATATGTTTGAAGTATACCGCATCTAATTTAAAAGCTCAACATAAATCAACAATTTTTACGTCAAGCAAAGTGAAAAGTACCGGCAATAGTACTCAATAAAAAATTCTGATTTTAAAGTATCACAATCCTCGCTCACTAGCTGCAATATAGCTAAAATACATAAAATAATTATACAAAAAAGTATCATCCAGCACCTGGTACTGATTATCAAACAAAAAATAATCTATAAGCAATTCTCGCAATCGAACAAGCTCTGTTAAACGACCACCACTATTTTTAGGATCAGCAATAGTTAAATCAAGAAGCTCTAAAGCTCTTTCAAAAGCCTTAATACTATACTCATAATTTTTTTTATCACGCCATCGCACCGTTCGATCTATATCGCATCCAATATTTGCCATCTGCACACAAGTAGAAAATTCAAACCATCGCTCAGGAGCCAAGTCTTTGTACATCATAAAACCACCAACTTATCGCCAATCAATCTATTATTAATCTTTGGGCACCACAAAAAGAGTACTAAACTCTTGAGCAATCAGTTTTAACTGCGCATAATTATCATCAGATATCGTTTTACTGGTGAGAATAGCCATATACAGATCTTTATAAACCGATTTTACATAACTAGCAAACTGAATTGCGCATGCTCGCACTTTATCCACCCCAATGTCACGCCCTATAGGATCCAAAAAATTCTCTTTCAACAAAAATAACATAAGAGACTGATCTACAAAAGAATAGGTTACATGCTCATCTTGCTTTAAAAGCTCAACAACTAACGCCCCTCGCTCAAGTCGCTTTTTTGAAAGATCATCTAATTCTGTGCCAAATTGAGCAAAATCAAGAAGATCATAATATTGGGCAAGTTCAAGACGTAAAGCCTTGGTAACTTTTTTAATAGCCTGCGTCTGAGCAGCGCCACCAACACGAGAAATGGAGAGTCCGGTGTTAACCGCAGGACGAATTCCCTGATTAAATAATTTGGTATCTAAAAAAATCTGGCCATCGGTAATGGAAATAAGATTGGTCGCAATGTAAGAAGTAATATCATCTGATTGAATCTGTACAATGGGAAGTGCTGTTAACGAACCGCCAACCGCTAATTTTCCTGCACGCTCAAGAAGTCGTGAATGGAGATAAAACACATCTCCTGGATACGCTTCACGCCCTGGAGATTGCCGCAATAAAAGGGCCATCTCACGGTATGCTATAGCATGACTACTTAAATCATCATATATGATCAATACATCTCGCTTACAACTTCTCAAGTATTCACCAATAGTACAACCAACATAAGGGGCCAAATACTGATTCAATGCGGCTTGACCAGCTGCCGCTGAAACAATAACCGTATATTCAAGCGCACCATTCTCTTCCAACAGACGGACCATACGTGCTAAATTAGCAACTCGTTGCCCAATTGCCACATATACACAGAGTACATTTTTATCCTTTTGATGCAAAATAATATCAAGAACTACCGTTGTTTTTCCTGAATCCCTGTTGCCAATCAATAGTTCTCGCTGACCTTTACCAATAGGAATAAGTGCATCAATTGCTAAAATACCGGTCTCAAGGGATTCATCAATAGGGCTACGTTCTATAATGCCTGGCACACAAGCCTCAACGGGCATATAATTTTCTACAATTAGATCACCCAAACCGTCAATCGGCTTTCCTATAGCATTAATAACTCTTCCGAGGAGGCCCATACCCACTGGCGCTTTAAATACAGATCCTGTTCGGCGCCCTACTTCGCCTTCTGCCACTGAAATAGCTGCATCTAACAAAAAAAGAGACAGAGAATCCTCTTCAAGTTGCATGATTATGCCTCTATTGCCACCCTCAAAATTAATTAATTCACCGTACATAGCATTGGTTAAACCATGCATTTTACATATGCCATCACCAACCTGAATCACAATACCGATCTCTTCAAGTTTCTCTTGCGAAACATCTTGCAATGCTGATTCGAACAATGAAACGAGATCTGTGCTTTTTATATCCATTATATTTTCCCTATATCAGCTGCTTTTTATACATGAACCAATAATTGCACTGCCCGCAACTGTTTAGCAATAGAATATTCCCAAAGATGCGTATCACTTAACATACGAATTCCAGCAATTAATTGCTTGTCTATAGTGTGTCTAAAAAATATGATACCACCAACGTTATTTATTAAAAATTGCTGTAACGCCCGTAATTCGTTTTCCATTAAAACATGAGAACTTGTAATGGAAAACGTCTCTATTTTCCGTTTTTTATTATAGAAAAAAAATATACCATCAATAACTAATGGTAAAAAATCAATTCGCCTATTCATGAATAACAAAAACATAAGTTTTTTAAAAGAATCGCAAAGACTAAACTTTTCTACCAAAGAAGTTATCCCTCGCATTTTAACCACATCTTCTATAGCTGTTGCCGTCAAAAAAAATAATACGGCAGACTGCACAGAAATAAACTTTTTCAACACTATAAGTTTATCTAACTCTGTTTCTGTCAGATCATGTTCGTACACATGCATATATGCCTGAGCATACTTACGAGCAATTATTTTTTTAGTATCTAAATTCACGACTTAATACTCTTTTAAAGAAGTTATAATACTCTGCAAAAAACGAGTACCTGTTTTTTCACTATCAACATCATCAACAAAAATCTGTTTTAAATTTTTTTCTGCAGCATCTACTGCTCGTGGTATCACACGAGCGGCTAAACGACTTTTATATAATTCTTGTTTCTTGTACTGATTTTTCTCTTTAATCTGAGCAATGACTCTATCTTTTTTTTGGCTGCATTCTCGATCTTCTTCTTCTATTGCCTGATTCCAGATAGCTATATGACTCTGTATCCGCATATATTCTGCCTGCTGCTGCACTACTCTATCTTTAAAAAGAGCATGAGTAGCAACTACCTGATCATGTTCTTTTTGTAACCCAACAACAATCTGCTCTTCTTTTTGCATAGCATCTTGAATAAAGCTCTTTATATAATATATATACACATAAATACCAGCTCCTACCAGAGCTGCAAAGTTAGCAAGACGAAAAAAAACAACTAATATACCCATCAGTTACCCCTATCTAATCAGTAGACTTATGAGCAAGCTTTTCAGTTAGCTTTTCAGTAGTTATCGCAACCAACTCTAAAACTGCTTCATCAGAAAGCCCCTGATAGCCATCAAAATCAGATAACGAAACATCTTTATCTACTGCTTTATCTACCGCTTTATCTGTCACGTCTTTATCAGCTACCACCCTTTTTGCTTCGATCAAAGGCATTTTTTCTTTATGCAACATATTGCCTTCGAGCCATTGGCTGCTGAGCGCCTCTTTTTCTCGCACAATCAACGTATATGTATAATTAATAACTTCTCGTATAGCCTGATTCTTCTGTTCTTTTGCCATAAGTAAAGTCACCGCTGGTTTTAAAATTATAAAACGAACTATACAATAGGCAATCCAAAAATGAATTATTTGAAACAAAAAAGTACTATTTAACTGAATATTCATATGTTTGCTATACTTTATAATAAAAAACAGGTTCTATTTTTAGACTATATTAAGAAACCATAGTTGATAGCTTGTAGCCGACCCAGATCAATCCGCCTGAAATTAACAGACAATAGATAGCTCCTGATTCTACAAACACCATAGCAAATCGCATAGCATCACGAATCTGTTTTGCACTTTCTGGATATTTACCAATATTTTCACATGCTTTCATACCAATAAGTCCTTGACCTATCGCTGGTCCAATACACCCTACACCTATAGCAATCGCAGCGCCAAAAAATGCTGCTGCTTGCGCATAAAAAACGCCATTTTCTATTGCCATGCCTTACCCCTTATGTAAACAAATTATTATAATTATATAATTCTGTTTTTAGTAGACTCTATTTTTCTTTTTTTTGCAAGTCTCTTGTAACCAAAAAAAGCTTTTTGATACCTAACAATAATGCTTATATACCCCATTTGTAATCATAATAAAATTTATATAGAATATAAACTCTTAGCATGTTACTATTCAAGAATCACGCTTAAAGTAACAATAAACCTTATTTAACCTCAAAAAGTAACTAATAACTTATGAAATATACTTATATTTTTTATGCTTTTTTTATATATGCATTAATAACTTCGTCTATTTATATATATACAAATACTGGTATCAGTTCTGACATAAATACAGAATTAGAATTAGAAGATTACAGCAATTTTGATTATGAAGAGTGGACAAAGGATATGGACGAAAATAATACCGATATCGTGCCTAAAGGACCTGCTGTCGCAGAATCATTTTCCATTAATCCTCTCTTCGCGGTAGAATTCTTAAAAAGAGCAGGAATACCAGACCTACTCAAAGAAGCACTTATTGAGCATACTAATTCCCCAAACGGGCAAAGTCTCCAGGATAGACCCCTTATAGGTCGCCAATTTACCAGAACAAACAAAAAAAGAATTACGGGGTGGGATTTTTTCTACAATCAAATGAGCAGAGGGTTCTTTACTAAAAAAAGCACCTCGCTTAATTCATATATCAATATTAATGGCGCATCTCTTATTAATAGAATACAGTGCTGCCTAGAAAAAGTCAGAGATCTATTTGGCAACCATCCATCTTTAAAAATTGATGCAGAAAAAATACTTAACCTTTTTTGCGATATCAAATTACAAGAAAGACAGTGTGGCCTCTTTTTTTCCCACGCGCATAGTTACCGTGATTTTATTGCACGGATCAAAGTACCATTTTATTATTTCGAACGAAATCTCTACCTAGACCACCAAGAACGAGAGGCGATTGCAGAACAATTTGGTCAAGCAACACCCGAAGAAACCGCCCGATTCAGAAAGCTCTATTTTGTGAGTGATAAATGTGGTTTTGGCGATCTCCGAATAGAACTTGAAAAAAGCTTACAGCTCCATCACGAAGGTAACGCCCATATTGGCATCTACTCTACTATTCCAACTGCCTTTGCATTACATAAAGGATTTTTGGGCTCTTCTTTTAATAAACCATCAACACTACCCGATCTTCTCTTATTCGAAAAGCTTTTTGAAATAGTTAATGAATCATCAACCATCGGCAATCCTGAACGAAAGGCTCTTGATATAGTGAAAAATTTTGCGCTCGACAGTGCTAAGCGGGTAGCGGCAGCTCTTCTTGATACGGAGCTTGGTAATAATGGACATCTTGGCATTGGTCTTTTTGGTAATACAGCTCATCCATTGCAAACTTTTATCAGTAGAGAATGGGCTGCTCCATTCACTCTTATCAATAAAGTATCTGCCGAATATCTATTTCCTGCAAAAGAAAAACGCTTTTTTATACGTAAAAAAAATCCTGCCGACATCCAAAATCATAATTTTACCAATCCAGATCAAAATCCAGTTAAAGCAACAGCCGATTTACGCTTTATCGAACAACAAGTAGTTAATACGTTTTTTATGGTGGCGTATGATACGTGGGTACAACCTGGCATTATTTTTCATGGAAACCATAGATTATGCTATCAAGGCAATACATGGGGCGGACAGCTCGGCATTGATAATTGGCTTCAAACAAAAGGGGCACTAGGCGATGCTACAATACCCCAATCTTGTCATACAATTCCAAAAACAGAGATAGATTTTAATAAAGCAAAACCATTTTTAGCATTTCGATCAAATGCGCTAGCAAGCTTTAACTATCAGATAGTTAAACCCACCTGGATACTTGACATATCTTGTGGCATTGATGGATCACTCTGGAGTAGTGGTATTGGCAAAGATTTTACTCTATTATTTAAAATAGAGAGTCATTATTAAGATAAGATAATTAATAATATAGAGCTTAAAAAAAGACCATAAAAAAGGGAATAGCTACATGAAAAGTTTTATAAAAAACATACAAGCACATGATATAAAAAAATATTTTACACGAACAGATATGCACAAAACAACTTCTATTTTTATTTTTATTTTATACTTATGCATAATACCAACTTTATCTTATACACCATTATTTTATGCATTTTCATTAATCGGAGACCAAGCACCAATCACTCTTGGAATTCACCCATTTTTTGATGGAACATTTATTGATGCTGCCCGTATAGAACAAGTCGAACGATTTAAACATACATTAAAACAGATGTTATTTGGTAAAAAGCAGTCTGATGGTTCCTTCAAGGGTTGTTTCCTTTTTAATAATGCCTATCACAATATAAAATCTCTCAAAACAATAGAAACTACGATAACATCTATTGCAGAAAGTGAAGCCTTAAAAGAGCTTCTTGAAAAAATTAAAAATGATTTTATAAAAATTTCAAATTACTATAAAAACTCTACGCCAGGAGTTAAAGCGTTTACGACCGGGCTTATTAAAGAATCATGCGAAAAACGAAATCGGCTAGATAGTTCTCTTTTAACATGGGCAAAAACAACACCTGAAAATGAAGATAATATATTTAAACAAGAAATAACGAGTTTCAGAAAATTTTATACATTTTTAATTGACTTGCATAATTTTTTTAACGATTTAACCCATACATGCCCTAAAGCACATGCACTTTTTATTCAAGAACAAAAAAAATTGTTTGCTATTAAAAAGTTACTCCCAACAATAATTCAAAAATTAAAAAACAACAATAATCAGATACCTTTTAACCAAAAACTTTTTTTCAATACCATAAAAAAAAACAATATACTATCTACAATAACTCTAGAAAGCATTACGGAAAAAATGATCCTCGAACTCTGCTTAGAATTTCTCAATAACGAAAGCACTCCCTAAATTATGCATGAAGATAGAATCCAGGGTACCGTAGAAAAAATTCTTTTTTGCAACAGTGAAAATGGATTTACCATACTTAATCTCTCTCTTACGTCAAGACTAAAAGAATCAGTAGTCGTCAAAGGCTATCTTTCAGCTGTTAAACCGGGAGAACAACTTCAATTGCTCGGTCAATGGATTATGCATCCTAAATTTGGCAAACAATTCGAAGTAAAAGAATATACTGTTCAAATGCCCACAACAAGCATAGGACTTAAAAAATATCTCGCTTCAGGACTTATCAAAGGCATAGGCCCTGTCTATGCAGAAAAATTGGTTGACCATTTTGGAGAAACTATTCTTACGGTGATTGATGAATATCCTGAGCGCCTCCAAGAAATTCCTGGCATAGGACCTATGCGAGTAAAAACAATTATTGCTGCTTGGAAAGATCAAAAAGCAATATCTCATATTATGGTTTTTTTACAAGAAAAAAATATCTCTCCTGCCTATGCAATAAAAATTTACAAAAGATACGGCAATGATTCCATTTCTGTCATCATAGAAAATCCCTATCGTTTGGCAGATGATATTTGGGGTATTGGTTTTAAATTGGCAGATCAGATTGCACAAAATATGGGATATGCCCTCGATTCAGTCAAACGAATTAAATCGGGTATATTATACCACCTTGCTGCCATTTGCCAACAAGGCCATCTTTATCAAGAGGTAGAAATACTCAAAACGGAAGTTCTCACCCTTTTAGAACTTGGCCAACAAGCAAAGTCCAATCTTAAAGTTGCCATGCATAATCTTTATAATGACCAAAAAATAAGCCTTGTATCACACCAAGAAGTTCATTTTATCGCGCTAACTCGTTACTATTTTTCAGAAAAAGGGGTAGCGCTCAAAATTAAAAAATTACTAGAACTCCCGCCTGAGAAAAAATTCGATATTGATAGTCTTTATACCGCAATGCGTGCATCCAGCCAACACACTACCTCTGACTCAAGCTCTAGCACAAACAAACAAACAATAAATGAGATAGAACTAAACGAAGATCAGCAGCGCGGTATCTTAACCTGTTTACAAAACAAAATTACTATAATAACCGGAGGGCCGGGTACGGGTAAAACAACATTAATTAAAACTTTACTAACTATTCTTGATGACAATAATCAGACCTACAAGCTCGCTGCTCCAACGGGACGAGCTGCAAAACGGATACAAGAAGGAACTGGACGCTACGCTGAAACATTGCATAGACTCCTTGAGTTTGATGTAAGCACTATGGGTTTTGCTAAAAACGAACAAAATAGCATAAAAACAGATTTTTTAATTATTGATGAAGCATCAATGATCGATATCTTTCTTGCTTATGCCCTACTGAAAGCTACTCCTTTTAATGCTCATCTTGTCCTTATTGGAGATATACATCAACTACCGTCTGTTGGTGCAGGTAATTTTTTATCTGATATTATTGCAAGCACTATAATTCCCTGCATTCACCTTTCTGTCATATTTCGTCAAGCACAAAATAGCTTAATTATCATTAACGCGCATGCTATCAACAGGGGCGAATTTCCTGTTTTCAATCAAGAGGGTAGCGCTAAAGATTTTATCTATATCAAAGAAGAGTTACCAGAAAATTTACCTGCGCATCTTAGTGCTATCATACGTAAAAAACTGCCCGCTTTGCATATTAAACCAGAAGAGGCAATAGTGCTTGCTCCCATGAATCGAGGTGCGGCAGGAACTGTCAAAATTAATTATGACTTACAACAGATACTCAACCCAGAAAACGGCGATTCAAACCAAATATTTTCTCGTGGTGTCGCTTTTAAAATCAATGATCGTGTTATGCAAATCCGCAACAACTATGATAAACATGTATTTAATGGTGATATTGGCACTATCTCCGACATCAACAAACAAGATCAATTACTCACTATTACCTATCCCGACAAAGAAGTAGAATATGATTTTCATGAACTTGATGAATTAACCTTAGCCTATGCTATCTCTATTCATAAAAGTCAGGGTTCTGAATATAAAGCGGTTATCATTCCTCTTTTTATGCAGCATTTTATGCTCTTACAGCGAAATCTTTTATATACCGCAGTTACACGAGCAAAAAAATTGTGTATACTTATTGGACAACCAAAAGCTATTGCTATGTGTGTTAAAAATAATAAAGGGCTTGTGCGTACGACATTTTTAAAAGAATATTTAACTTCAAATCTAGAATGTCGTTAAGTCGCGCTACATACTGCTAAATATGCGCTATACTAATTTCACGAAACTATAATCTAAAAATCATGCTTATTAAAAAAATTATGCCTATTATAGACAGAATACTCTACTTAGCCTTTTTTATGCTCTTACCTACTCAGAGTATATCTTATCCAAAAAAGCATTTTGCCATCATGCTTAATCCCACTAAAAATAATAATCGGGCAGAAAGAATCATCGATAGTTCTTTTGAGCGAAGCATTTCATTATCTACATTAGAGAGTATAAAAACTAAACTTGAAGAACTGCTGCCTAATCTAACGGTCATTATAGCCACCATTCCTCATACTATGATAAGTGATACGACGTCACAACAAGAGCATATAGCCCATTTTGCAAACAGCCTGCAAGTGGATCTTTTTTTAGAACTATCTTTTTATCAAGAAACAGACATTAAACAGCAACTCTATATATATCAGTTTTCTTATAATAACGAGCTCATAACGCGACCATCAGACTTCGTTTTTTATCGTTACGATCAATCCTATATTTTCAACCAAAGATCTTCTAAAAAGGTCGCTCACGTTTTTGAGCAAACATTTTTATCACCACCATATAATAATCATTTTAACACTCACGCTATTATTGGTTTCCCTTCTGCTGCACTGATAGGAATCATTTGTCCTGCGGTTAATATAGAAATAGGTATTAAAAAAAGACAAGACGCCCTACTATGTATCGAGCCTATTGTAGAATCGATAACAAAACTAATAAAAGAATCTGTGTAAAAATTTTAAAAAATTTAGAGCGCTGTCATTTTACATTCATACTTAAAAAAATAGACTATACATAAACACGTGCTATAATTATTTTAATAATAATTGTTTATTTTAATATTTATTTTGTTAGCAAAAAAATTATACGGGAAAAAGTTATATGAAAACCGTAAATCTTTGGCATAGAACTCTGCAAAAATTTTTATTGTCTCTAGAAAAGGGCCTGCGCATCTTTAAAAATACCGACCCCAAAAAAGATCTAGAAAAATATTTTTTAATGCGCGATGGATTAATTCGGCGATTCAAATTATGTATCGATTCTTTTTGGAAATTTATAAAATTATATCTTGAAGAAGTACAAAAAGCTTCTGTAGATACAACAAAACCCAAAGAAATTCTCAGATTGGCTATTGGCGACATAATAACTTCTGAAGAACACGACATATTAATCGAAGCTATTTCAGAACGCAATTTAACTTCACATTCCTATAACGAAGATTTGGCCACAGAAATTCAGCACCACATTCCTGCTTATTTTACCGTTATGAAACAAATAATCGATAGAATTAAAATAGATTAGCAAATGTCATAGCTAAGTAAAAAAACAACCTACATGAAAACCAAACAACTTTTTATCATCTCTTTTATCAGCTTTATCGTTGGTAGCATCTATTTTATGTATCACCAAGAATATATACTTTTTCGATTTTCCCCAATACTATCACTAACAGGGCAATCGCAGCAACACGCTCCAGAATTTAGTACCTACAAAAAAAATATTACCTTCTATTTTTGGCATGAAGACAGCTGGAAATCAGAGACAAAGCAATGCCTCTGGACAAACAGCAAAGAAGCTAACATAAAACAGTTGGTACTCTCTTTTTTAACCGTCTTAGAAGAAGAGCATATAATACCTTATCAAATAAGAATGCAAGCAATCACGCTTAATGAAACAGGCAACACACTATTTCTTTCTTTTGAAAAAAATCCATTACCAGAACAAAGTTCTACTTATCTAAAAATAAAATGGATAGAAAGTTTACTCAAAACTATTAGAGAAAACGGACTGGATATTAAATCTGTCTATTTCTTGCACAATCATCAAACATTAAAAGATCCTCACCTTGATTTTTCACAACCATGGCCTATTCAGGGCTTTTTGGCTCAAGAATAATTTTCGAGGCACTAGATTTGGAAGCCAATTTATATCCTGCTACACCTCCAAATAAGCTGCCTAAAAAACTAAAAGTTTCTACATTCGAACCTTCACCAGTTGCCAATGCTGCAAATAATACCGCAAACAATCCTATATTAGACCCCGTTACGGTCCACGGCGTCTTTTCTTGGGCAGTTTCTACTTTATCTTCCAACAAGCCTACTATTCCTCCTACTGTCTGACCATATAGAGCACACCCTCCTACTCCTAATACTCCTCCCAATAATAAAACTTCTGCGGCTGCAGATACAGATACTTTATTTCCCGCTGCTAGCTCCCTTTTTGTAATCACTGCTGCTGCCACTGTTCCCATTGTTAACCACAGTGCCAGTCCCTGTTTTAATCCTACTTGAGTTCCCACTAAGGCTCCTGCCGTAACCACCTTGCGCCACTCATCTTTAGGGTCACCAGATTCTGTACCACAAAAATTAATAGAAAATAAAAAAAACGCCATAGCAGACATAGCTAATAGCATTACTGATTTTCGAGCACCTAATATCATGAAATTTATCCCAATAGCTATATAAATAATAAACGTACTTAAATCATCTATTAATTATATTACTCTGGATTTTTCAATTTATCTACATGGGTATTCGAACGGGAATTCATCTCTTTAATTATACGAACAGGAACTGCTATTTCAATATCGTTTTCACGTAATTTTTTTACCATAGCCAGACGAACATCACTTGCAATATTCCACATTTCAAGGGTGTACACAGAACTTACAAATCCACGAATCATAAACTTATAACCATATTCTAAAAATTCTTCAAGCCGCACAATTACTGGTGGCGTTTTAAGAATATTAGGGTTAGCTTCTACCGCTTTACGCAACAGTGCTTGAACAATCTCAGGGTCATAAGTAAATGGAATAACTAATTCAATATCCTGTAATGCAATAAATGCCCGTGTATAGTTCCAATTTATTATATAATTGGTGGTAATAATAGAATTAGGAATCACGACTGTTGTACTGTTTTTCGAACGAAATATAACCGAACGGGGCGTAATTCTTCTTACGACACCCTCTATTTCATTAATTCTCACAAAATCTCCAATCTTAAGGGGACGTTGCACTAAAATAATAAAATACGCAACAAAATCACTAATGGGTTCTTTAAGTACCCAACCCAAAGAAAGAGCTAGAGCACCTAAAACAAGACCGACTATTTGCCCTAGGCCGACACTATGAAAACCAATAAAAACAGCGATGGTAACCACCACATAGTGCATAATACGCGTTACGGTATGCTGTATTCCCATGTCTACCAATAACAGATCAAAAATTTTATCAAGAACAAATCGGTTAAGGGTATACGAAACCAAAAATCCGGTCACAATAAATCCAATAATGTGCAAAAATGAGAGTACCGTAACCGGATTAGCTGTTCCTTGGCCAGATAATGGTTTATTAATAAAACTTATTACATCGTTTACATCAATACACCAACCCCAAATACGTACCAGAAATAGAAAGCCTATCGATACAAGCAAAAAAAGAGATACGATAATAGAAAGACCAAACCAAGTCTTACTATGCGCAAATCGCTCCCTGACAACGTCTCCTCTGTCGACATTAAAAAATATGCGATACTCTAATCGCTTAAAAAATGAATAAAGAAGCAACAAACCAATAAGTAGCAGTATCGTTTTAAGAACGGCAAAAAAAACATACTCTACAAGTCTAAAATGACCTACATATGGCGAACCGACTACGACAATAAAAAAAATAAAAAAAAGTAACGGATAATAATAGCGCGAAACCTGTTTTGCAATCCAGCGCCATATGCTGTTATAGGTTGGAATCATTTCTAAAAGATGGTCTCTCGGTACCACAAAAAAAATCAATAATACTTGGATAATAAAGTTTATAGCAAGCAACACACGCGGCAATTCTGATTTATAATAGTTCGTCAACATAAAGGCTTGGCGAAAAAAGGTGATTAAAATCGTCGAATAGAGTAAAATAGAAAAAACTATCATGAACCGTTGTTGATATTCTTTAGCAAGCAACACAAAAGAAAAACGCTCATTAAATACCATCAAAAACCGAATAAATAGATAGGCCAATACCAAAAGATACGGTATTGATATCAAATAAAAGAATACATACACATATGGGTCAATCATCATAGCGTGTAATAAAAAAAGATACACTAATACCCAGATCGCAATACGCCAATAAACAGAATATATAAATTGCAATACAAGCATACTAATTAAAAATAATGAACGAAAAATGCCCTCATATTGTTTGCTAAACGTTGTCAAACACTCAATAAAAAAAGGAATGTTTTTTTTTAACCAGAAAAGCAATACCAGAAATAGGGCCATTTTTAATAAAAACCAAACATGATAACCAGTAACCTGATTTGCGTGAATCGCTTGAGACAGGTAGGTTGAAATATAAGAAATTACTGAGTCTTTATCTAATCGTTTTACATAAGAGTATATATCTGAAAAGAAAAGAGATATGTCAGAAGGAATATTATAAGCTGCTTGCCAACTAATAGCATATTCAGGACGATACCAAATAGTTATCGCTTCTAATTCTATCTTAATAAAATCAATTAAACGGCTAATGTTTCCTACAATAGAAGAGATCCCCGAATAGACCCCAGTCAATCGACTTAATATATCGATCTGATTTTTGACAACTTTTTCTGACTCCATAAATGACTGCATACACCGCACATATTCCTTTTGATGCGCTTTAAAAACGGTGTTTTTCAGTTTAACAAGTTCTTGTCGTTGCCGAATAATATTATCAATTACCCCTTTTTTAACACTCAGTTCATCGCCTATCAATACAATTTTTTCTTTAAATCGTAAGGCTTTTGACCTTGCATCTGCAAAGGGAGCTACATATTTTTTTATCTCTTGAACAATATCATCATCCGACGTGAGCTTTCTTGTTACAATTTTATAATACGATTCTTTAACATTAATCTGCATATTCTCATAATGAAACTTTTCATCTTCGAGCAAAATCTGAGCCATGAGCAAATCTATTTTGGTTTTAAGCAATAACATATCGCTATTTATGTGAGAAACATTACAAAAACCGATATAAGCATCTACGGTATGCGCTGGATCTTTAATAAAATCATCTATATCTCTTCCGAGCGAAATGGCAAAATCAGTACTCAATTTTTCTCGCTGCTTTTCTTTTTTTTTAAATTCATTTTGCAGCGCATCTATTTCCTGGCGATATTTTTCTTTTACTTTGTAATACTCTTGCTTTCGCTTGCTTAATTCATCTTTAGCATAAGCAATATCAGCTTCACTAACGCGTACTGACGGCTTTATTTTATGCACATATTCTTTAAAAAGCGTTAGTTGTGATTTGGCTATGAAACTCTGGTGCGCGGATAAACCAATTTTATATTCGAGCTCACCTATTTTTACTTCATCTAACGCTATTTTATAGCGATATAGCTGCTCTTCATCACGAGCAAGAGCTATATTTTTTTCAGTTTCAGCTGCAAAGTCACCGTCTTGTCCTGCTACGCTGGCAACCAATCCCTCTATCTCTAAATGCTTTTTTTTTAAAAATTCATCCGTTATTGCCTTAGTCCGCTTTAAAATATCAAGCTCCATTTTTGCATTTTTTTCTTGATCGGCAAGTTGGTCAATACGCTTTGCCTGCTCTATTATTCTTTGATGAATTTTTTGCAAATCTTCAAAAGAATAATAGAGTCTTTCTTGAAGGCGATGTTCAATTTTATATTTCTCAAAATCAAAATCTTCAATAAAAAAAGCTATTTCTTTAATAAAAACTTCGAGAAGAATATGTACTTGTTCCCGAGAACGTACAAGATCCTGAAGCACTTGATACATCTCATTAACAATAAATAATAATTTATTATTAAATTCATTTAAATTATCATTTTTTAATTCATTTTTTATTGCGGTCAACCGCAGGGAAACTCGTTCAATATCATCTCTTAAAAGAACAGCATTCTTTTTTGTATCTTCATCAAATATTTCTAATGCTTTTTTTAAAAGATTCAGCTGTCCTTTTTTTTCTTCTACGACACCCACAAAAATCTGGTCGCTCGAATTCCGTATTTTTTGACCAGCTTCTTCGAGCTTTTCTGCTAATCCAAGAGCATATAAGGATGATGCAAACATACAACAAAGCCATGCAATGGAATAAAAAATAGTATAAAAGCGTGCGATATAAACCCAGACAACAGGACAAAAAAAGATATTTCTTTTCATAACATCTACTCTCTATATATATAATTAATAGTTTTAAATTGATCGTAATATGGATGTTGAGCTAAACAAAAACAGAGCCAACTATGAATATCTTGCATACAGTCTAAATCTAGGGCGCAATCAAACACCTTGTCAATAGCCAAATCAATAGCGCTTATAGGAATAACAGAAAGGTTCATTATAGCTGATTTAAATAACGCTGGGTGCTCTGAATATATTCCGGTAAGAAGTATCAATTTGAATAAAAATATTTTTTTTATATTCATGGTCCAAGAAGTTGAGAAATGTTCGTACAAAAAAAGAATCAAATCAAACGCTTCGCTCTCATTACTTCCTAATGGGATAGAATAATAACAAATTTCAATAATATGGTGTAAAAAAAAAATATCATGAAGACTCAGCAAAAAAGGCCGCTGTTCAATCTGACAACCCACAAGAACATAAAGCTTTCCTTGCTTGGCAATCTGATATGATAACAAATCGCCAACAGAAACAGTAAATTTTCTATAAACAGTAGCTTTTATATGTCCTAAGTTCTTGTCTAATAGCGCTATCGTATCAGTATATGTATACTTTTTAAGCACAATTCCCCTATTGTTGCCAATATACTCTGCTACTACTTGTTCTATTTTATTCATGCTATTTTTTAACACCATTTTTTGTAACTCCAATTTTTTACCTACTATTAGTCTAATAATAATTAAGAAAAACAGTAAATTTTTAACAAAAAAAAAGTAATCTTTACTTTTTGTGACAAAAATTACTATCATTAATTTTGAGCAATAGATAAAATCTAAAAAAAGCATGGCAGGAATAAACAATATGAAAATATATATACTCTCTCTGTTATTGGTTTTATGTTCTATTCCTACAAAAATAATCTGTAACAAAACGCGACTGACGGTGATTATAATTGTTGACCAGCTAGCCTATAGCGCTCTACAAAAATATAGTCAATATCTTAATGGAGGACTCAAAAAACTCATCTTGCATGGCGTAAATTATAGAAATGCTTACCATCCTCATGGAATGCCTGCAACAGCAACCGGACATGCCGGTCTCAGCACGGGGACCTATGCTAAAGATCATGGCATTGTAAGTAATGCATGGATTAATGATGATGGCATTATCATCCGAGCAAATTATGATACACCAGAAAATGCTGCTGTATTCAGCCCTACGGGTGTTTATGATGTCGGTTCTTCATCACAACTCCTGACGGTAGATAATTTATCAGATCAATTTAGATTACAATCTTTACCACATGACAAATGCTATGCCTACGCTCTTTCTATGAAAGATTATGCGGCTACTCAAATGGCTGGTAAATTAGGAAAAGCAGTATGGTTTGATGCAAAAACGGGAACCTTTACTTCTAGTCGAGCATACTTTAAAGAAATACCTTATTGGGTTCAACAGTTTAATGAATTACATGATATGTCAACGCTAAATTATCTAGTCTGGCACCAAGCAAAACCGAACAAAAGTCGTGCCTATGAGGCCGCCTTTAATCAACAGAATACCTATACCGGATATCCACACATAAATCAAGATACAAAATACTCTGCAAGACATCAAAATAATTATCAAGCCCAATATCAAGCCCAATATCAAGATGGTATGGTAGGAAAAAAAATCCCTATAGAATGGGAAACAAATCCCAAAAAACCATTTAACCTCTTTATAAAAACTCCTCAGGCCAACAAACTCTTATTAGATCTTGCCGAGACCTGTATTGATACACATATACAGAAAAAAAATAAAGACCAACTCCTTCTCTGGATATCTCTCAGCTCTCTCGATTTTGCTGGACACCAATACGGCCCTGACAGCAAAGAAACAATAGATACCATCTACCATTTAGATAGGCAGTTAGCACGCTTTATGCGTAATGCACAACGTGCGGTGGGAAAACGTAAAACACTTTTTGTATTGACAGCTGATCATGGTATAACCCCTATTCCAGAAATTATTGCTAAAAAAGGATTCCCCGCTCATCGATATGAATCCAAAAAATTGGTAGACAGTCTTAATAAAGAGCTTAATTCTTATATAGAAAAAGAGATATCCCAAGAACAAGAAAGCCCAGAAAATCAAGAACCCCAAGACCAAGAAAATATTAGATCGATAGAATCAAAAAAGCTGCCGAGCAATATAATTCATGTATATAAAAATTCACAAATTTATTTACATAATAATCTTTTTAACCAATTTGATAAAAAGCAGCAAACAGACATCCTCTCGCATATACAATCATTAGCAAAAAAACATCCTGGCATTAAACATATATGGACTTATGACGACCTTGAAAATAAAGTATGCATACCGGATTCTCTCGAAAGTTACTATAAACACCAGCTCTACCCAAATAGAAGTGGGCACCTTATTATTCAGCCAAACCCTTATTGTGATATAACTGAATGGAAAAAAGGCGCAGATCACAATTCAGCATACAACTACAATACACAAGTACCTCTCATTCTGTATCAACCTGGTTTAATTGAATCAAAAACTATCTATCAACGGGTATCAACACTACAACTTGCCAATACGCTATCTACTATTCTCGATATACCCAAACCGTCTGCATCTACGTTTGATATATTGCCTGAAATAGGAACAACAAAAATAATGCCTCTTTTTTAACGTACAAAGGTGACATATAACGGTAACGCACAAAATAAACAAAATATATAATTAAAAAATTATTATTAAAATAGTAGGAGTAGTATGAATACAATATATAGCTTTGTAAATACACATAATTTTATAAACAAAATAAATGCTTTAATATTTGTTTTTTTTGTTTTGAGTAGTTGTACTATAAATTTTGCTATGAATCCTATAGATCTCGATACCTCTTTTGGCGCAGTTAATCATGGAACTGATCATACTCTTTTAGGAGAACAGAATAAAGCTAAAAACGACTCGAGCGTATCCTCCGAATCTAATACTCAATCTACAGATACAGCATCACTTGATTTTTTATTAAAACTTAATGAGCAAACCGTAAACAATTTATTTAAAGCATATACCAATCAATCAGCACCTAAAAAATCATATCCTTTGGTTCTAACACCCCCCCAAGAACCATATCACTTACAACCGTCTACCGATCCAAAAACACCACCACATTCAAACCAAAGCCCAGATCTATCTATTGACTTTACTCTGTCTTCTTTTACTCAACATGAAAAACTTCAAGAAGGCATTCTTGCCGCCCACAAAGCAACCCTTCAAAGTTATTATACTTCTCAACAAAATACCATCGCTGGATCTATTAAAATAAAGTTGGCTGAAAATAATAAAACATATTCTATATGCATATGCGTTATTGTGGCAATAGGAATGGGCATAATAGCAAAAAAATGTGGGTAATCAAAATTTACAGGAAAAATCATGAATAAAAAAATATGTATTCCAATACTGTTCATCATGATAGCAACATATATTATTAAAGACCCTAATAAAATAATAGCAAGTTATAGCCCTGCTCAAAAATCGGCACCGCCAGATTATAGTTCTGCTCAAGAACAGGTGCCGCTAGACGACGAGGAACAAGCTCCTCCAGCTTATGAAGAACCAGCATTAGCTGATAAACTCTTTCAAGCTATCTACAATAAAGACGTTAATACTGTTTTGAATATGCCAATAACAAATGTGCATATTTTAAATACAACAAACACGGCCGGTCGTACGCCATTAGAAGAAGCACTTTTTCAATTCGAACAAGAAAAAACAAAGTATATAGCATTAGTACAAGAAAAGGCTTCTAGGCAAGATACAGCGAAAGCAGAAACAAACACGACTAAGTCAAAGCGAATATACGTATCTTTATTGGAAAAAAAAAATCTAATTAATGATACAGAAAAACCAACACCGGAAAAACAGAAAAATAAACTATTTCAAGCAATCGATCTTAAAGATATTAATGCTGTTCTTGAAGTAATTGCTATGAAAAATTTTGAAAAAATTATGGACTTAAAAGGCCCCTATGGCAGAACTGCAAAAACTGAAGCATTCTTACAACATAGTTTGGCAAAACAAGCGTTAAGTAAAGCTACTTCAGAAAATAGAAACCAAAAAGTAGAAGATTTAATTAATTTAGATCTTATATATAAATTTTTAAGCAACAAAGAAAAGCAAGTTATTGATACACTGCGAGATAATGACCGTAAACAACCAACACCCGATATACCCAAAAAACTAACTCCAGAGGAACAGGCAGCGGAACTATTCAACGCAATAGATGCAAAAAATATTCTTGCGGTAAACAATAGTGCAAAAAACGTAGAGCACTTTGAACAAATTATGAATATAACAAACACAGCTGGTCGTACTCCACTACGAGAAGCTCAATATCAATATGCACAAGCAATAATAGCGCAAAACAGAGCTGTCAGACAAAGCACTACCACACAAAATATAAAAGAAAAAACAAAAGAAGCTGAGATCTTAGAAGAAATTCGGCGTGTTTTGTCAGATTTTTCAGAAGCAGTAGCCGCAAAGCGCGAAAGACAAGCAGTAGCCGTAAAGCGCGAAAAAATAGCCGAAGAACAAAAAATAATCCACGCGCAATTAGCAGAAAAAATAGCATGGCAAGACGCCCAGAAAAAAATTGCTAAAGAAGAAGAAGAAGAAGAAGAAGAAGAAGAAATCGAACGAATACACAACTTAAATAGATTAAAGCAGGTAGAACAAGAAAAAAAACAAGAAGAACAAAAAATAAAAAATAAATTTTGGGAAAAGCTTCGTCAAGATACAGTTTCTCGAGATACTCAAAAAATAGCTTATGAAGTTTTACAACAAACACAAAGTCGTGAAAAGAACAGACAAATAGTAGAAGATAGAGCTCAAAAAGAAGCTCAAAAAAAAGCTCAAGAAAAAAAAGCAGCACAACAAAATAAAACAAAAATAGAAATGCAATATTTAAAAAAAGACGCCTCAATCGAATTAATAAAAAAACTATACACAAACAAAAATTTCACCAAACAATCTCGGCGTAGTTTTCGTTATTTATTAGAACAACTCTATGATAAAGTGCTCAGCCCACAACAAGAAGAATCATCTAAAAAACAACGACTCGTCAATAAGTTTTGTGAAATATTAGAAAAAATACACAACAATAAAATGGATGACGCTATTGACAGCATAAATTCATTTCATCAAAGCTCATCTAACTGGCTTTTACCTGATTTTACCTTAGACGACTTTCTGAATGGAGTTATTAATCCTGCAACAATCAAACACCCTAGAAGGGTTGTTGGCGATCGATCTGGAGCACTAACACCTGAACTACTCTATAAAGAGCCTGAAAAATGGACTGCCATCGTTCGAAATATAGTGGCCAGCAATACACATGACGACACTTGTTTTGACTTTATGGCATACACTAGCTATTAAAAAAAGTAACAAAAAATGCCTGCACTTGCTTATTAACCTATACCATTTATATGCTGTATAGTGTATATTAATAGTATATATTAAAAATATAAAACTGGTTTAATTATGAAAATTCCTATCTTACAGCAATTGCCTCTTGGCATAAGTACCTTTTCTAAAATTCGCAATAGTGGTTATTTATATGTCGATAAAACTGAACAAGCATATAACTTAATCACTCAAGGCGAGCGATACTTTCTTTCTCGCCCACGAAGGTTTGGGAAGTCACTTTTGGTTTCGACCTTGAAAGAAATTTTAGTCGGCAATAGATCATTATTTAAAGATCTTTGGATTGAAAAAAGTGATTATGATTGGCAACCTCATGGGGTTATTTCTTTAAGCCTTTCTGGGCTTGGCATAAATGATGCTGACAGTTTGATAAATGGATTGCTTTTTGTGTTATCTAATATCGCTCAAAATTATAAACTTACCAAATCAATACATCCGACAAATCCAGCACTTGCTTTACGCAATTTAGCAGAAGAGCTTC